>FWPU01004035.1_pt1 | contig 35113 bp, 43 predicted proteins | sample 2228361 | NCBI WGS metagenome assembly FWPU01 (sample SAMEA103939777, study PRJEB20133) | metagenome
ATATTATAAAGTATATTTATATATAAATCAATATGTAAAATTGTGAAAAGAATTAAATTTGTGATTGTTTAATTTTATGTTTTAAAATAAAAGTCTTCTTGTGTGGAGGAAAACATGAAAAAAATTGAAAAATTCAGGAGTGAAAGAGAGAGACTTAATAAAGTGGTGATGGAGTATGCAGGAATTAATATTAAAAGATTTTACAATCTTGATACAGGTGTTTATAAAAAAGGTAAAATTCCGATTAAGTTTAAGGAACTTATAGGACTTGTTGCGTCATTTGTCTTAAGATGTGATGACTGTATAAAATATCATCTTATAAGATGTTATGAAGAAGGTGTATCTGACCAAGAAATTGAAGAAGCTCTTTCAATAGGGATTATAATAGCAGGTTCAATAACAATTCCCCATTTAAGAAGAGCTTTTGAAATATGGCATGAATTAAAAAACAAATAAGTTATTTCTTATAACTCACAGAAATTCCCTGCGGGTCTGTTTCAAGGAAAAAAGTTGTGTATTTGCTCTCTTTTTTTATTTCCTCTAAAAATTCCTTTAACTCATCTTTATGAGAAGATACATTGTGGGCAACCACAAGCCCATTTCTCTTGATAATTTTTTCAGATTTTAAAAGAGCAGAATAATAATCTTTTTTATCTATGTCTAAGAAAAATAAATCTATTTCTCCAAATTCATTTCCCATCAAATCCTTTGCATCTTTAAAATAGAAATTTATATAACTATCCAAATTAAGGTTAATTATTTTACCCGCTTCTTTCAGGATTTCTTTTGACTTCTCAAAAGATTTTCTTTCCCTTTCAACAGCATGAATTTTACATTTCCCTTTTGCCTTCAAAACTCCATTAAGTATCCAGAGTGCTGAGTAACCTATTCCTGCTCCAAGTTCAACTATGTTCATAAAATCCCTTTCCTTTGCAAGGGTGTATGTCAAAAGACTCAGGAATTTACCCGTTGATTCAGGGATTGCAGGAATACCCATATCAACTGCTTGCTCACGAACCCATCTCATGAAACTTTCAAATTTCATATTTAAATTTTAAATTAAAAAGGTATTGAAAAACAAAACATTTACTCATTAAAATAAATACTCTGAAAGGAGATGCATAAATAAGAGAAATTTTTGAAAAGGCGAAATTTTTTGCAAAAATAGGAGGCTAAAATGCACGGCAGAATATCCCATATAGAAATACCCTGTAAGTATATAAAAAGAGCAAAGGGGTTTTATTCAAACGGTTTTAAATGGATTTTTAAGGATACAAAAGAAAAAATCTTTAGGCTCTGGTCAAAAAAATAAAAACACACACAAAGTCATATTTATACGGAATTTCAGCAGTTTTTCTCTGGTCAACAGTAGCATCTGCATTTAAAATATCTTTAAGATATCTTGATTTTCTCGGGTTACTTTTAATATCCTCTTTTACTGCTCTTTCATTGCTTTTTATAGTCCTTTTATCGCAGGGAAAATTAAAACTTTTAAAAAGCCTTAAAAAGAGAGATTATATCCGTGCAATATTTTTCGGATTTTTAAACCCCTTTTTATATTACACCATTTTATTCAAAGCCTACGAACTTTTGCCCGCACAGGAAGCCCAGCCCTTAAATTATACATGGGCGATTGTTATGGCGATTTTATCAATTCCCCTTTTAAAGCAGAAAGTAAAAATATGTCATTTTATAGGTCTTATTGCAGGATTTTTTGGTGTTTTAATAATTGCAACAGAAGGAAATATAAGAGAATTTCATTTTACAAACCCTTTAGGTGTTGCACTTGCTTTATCAAGTTCCATAGTCTGGGCAATTTACTGGATTTACAATATAAAAGATAAAAAAGATGAAGTTTTAAAACTCTTTTTAAATTTCCTTTTCAGTTTTCCCTTTATTATTATTGCCTTTTTGCTTTTTTCCAGTAAAAACATATCGTCCTTTAAGGGAATTACAGGAGGCATTTATTCAGGACTTTTTGAAATGGGAATCACATTTATTTTGTGGCTGAAAGCATTAAAATACGCAGAAAGGGTGGCACAGATAAGTATTTTAATCTACTTCTCTCCCTTTTTATCCCTTATGTTTATTAGAATATTTGTTGGAGAAAAAATACTTTTTTCCACAATAATCGGTCTTTTATTGATAATTTCAGGGATGATTATCCAAAAGTATGATGAAATAAAAGGGATATTTAAAAAATGAGTTATTTCTTTGAAATTATGGTGGTATATATGTTATTATTAGGGATTAAAATTTTATCTCCCTCTTCATCCTCCAGAATTGTATGCCTTAAATTTATTGATTTTACTTCTCCTTTTTTTCCTGAAACCTCTATAAAATCACCTATTTTAAAAGGTTCTGTTAATAAAATTAAAATTCCTGCAACAAAGTTTGCAATTATATCCTTCAATGCAAAACCGAGTGCAAAACCACCCAGCCCAAGGCTCGCAACAAGGGCAGATGTATTTATACCGAGTTTTGAAAGGGCTGTAATCGCACCTATTATAAGTATTACTATATAAACAGTATCGCTCAGAAAATCACCAATTTCTTTTGCTTTTTCAAGTTTTTTAATTGTTTTTTTAATTATCTTTTTTGTGAGAAATGCGACCCCATAAAAAATTCCAAAGATTAGAATCGTAAAGAGTAGATTCCACAGAAATTTCATAATTTTATTATATCTTAGATTGATTGAAAGAATCAAAGAGGAAGCCTTAAAATATCTTTATGAAAAAATTACCCTTAATTTTTATCTTTCTTTTAACCTGCACTTATTTTCAAAAAAGACTTGCTATAAAAAACTGCAAATTCTATTTCAAAGATGCAAAAGTTGAAAGAGTTGGCTTAACCGACCTTGATTTAAAAACATTTATAGAGGTTAAAAATCCCAATTCCATAGAGGTTTTAATGGAAAAATTCACCTATGATTTTTATGTTAATAATATCAGTACCTTTAACGGTGTTTTTTCTCAAAAAACAGAAATAAAACCGGGCAAATCAGAAACAATAAGCATGCTGGTAAACATTACCTATGATAAAATTACAGAGGCGATTTTATCTTTAATAAAGAAAGGAAAAGCGGATTATAAAATAAAGGGAAGAGTTTATTTCTCGACAATTCTTGGAGAATTCCCCTTTAATGTTGAAATAGAAAAATGATTACAGATACGAAATAATTTTAAAGATGTTTTATTTTGTTCCCAATGTTATTTTCTTTATATGAATTTTTTTCTTTGTAGTTATTCTCAAAAAGTAAATTCCTTCTGGTAAATCTTTGATTGCACCTTTGAAAAGTTCTTTATTCCTTACATCGCTTAAAAAAATCCTTCTTCCTGTTATATTAAAAACTTCAATTTTCTGGAAGTTATCAAATTGAGAGATAGAGAGATTAAATCCTTTTGTGCATTTACATGCGAAATTCCCTCTGCACATACAGCCAAGACTGTTTATATCATCGTGGGTTAAAGGTTTAAACTGTTGACAAAAGGGATTTTGAAAAAAATTAAATGAATATAGAATTTTATTTAAAAGATTATTTTTCATTCGGAGCAGGATAAACCGTATAAGGGGATGAATCAAGCGAGGTTGTTATTCCCTGCTTAAAAAGGGAAATTGCCCTTATCCCAACCATGCATGCGTTATCAGTGGTATATATTTTTGAGGGAAAATAAACCTCTTTAAATTCTTGTTTAAATTTTTCTCTGAGTCTTTCATTTGCAGAGACTCCTCCAACAACAGCAATTCTTTTTGTATTTAACTCTTTGCTTGCCTCAATTGTTTTTTCAATAAGCATATCAACAATTGCCTCCTGATAGGATGATGCAATATCTGGTAGATTTTCTCTTATAAATTTTTTTGGTCTCTTTTTCACAAAATATAAAAGAGAAGTTTTTAAACCTGAAAAACTGAAGGAAAAAGGAGGAGTTTTTGCTCTTGGAAAATCAAATCTTAAAGGGTTTCCTTTATCAGCAATTTCTGCAAGTTTTGCACCTCCTGGGTATGGAAATCCAAGAATTTTTGCACCCTTATCAAAAGCTTCACCCGCCGCATCATCAAGAGTCCCGCCCAGATACTTTATATCTCTGTTTTCTTCCATTAGAAAAAAATCAGTATGACCTCCTGATGCAAGCAAAAATAAAATGGGTGGTTTTAAATCAGAATAATCAAGGAATATTGAATAAAGATGTGCTTCAAGATGGTCAACTCCTACAAAAGGCTTTTTATAAAAATAGGCAAGAGATTTGGCGAATGTAAAGCCTACAAGAAGAGCTCCTATTAATCCTGGTCCCTGTGTTGCAGAAATTAAATCTATATCATGAAGATTTACTCCTGAAACCTTAAGGGTTGTTCTTAAAGAGGGTAAAATTAATACAGTATGAGCCCTTGATGCAAGTTCAGGTATGACCCCTCCGTATTCTCTGTGCAAAATATGGGTTGTTGTTATGTTTGCAAGAACCTTGTTATCTTTTAAAATTGCACAGGAGGTTTCATCACAGGAAGTCTCAAAGGCCAGGACTTTCATTTTTTAATTATAAACCCTTATAATTAAATTATGAAAACAAAAAGAGCAATTATAACTGGAATTACGGGTCAAGACGGGTCATATCTTGCAGAACTTTTGATTTCCAAAGGATATGAGATCCACGGAATTATAAGAAGGTCTTCAACAACATCAACCTCAAGAATTGAGCACATATATGTTGACCCTCATACACCCGGTGCACAGCTTTTTTTACATTACGGTGATTTATCCGATTCATCCTATCTGACCAACCTTATTTATGAGGTTAAACCCGATGAAATTTACAACCTGGGTGCTCAGAGCCATGTAAAAGTTAGTTTTGACCTGCCAGAGTATACAGGCGATATAACAGGGCTCGGTTCGGTTAGAATTCTTGAAGCAATTAAAAAAAGTGGATTGAAATGCAAGTTTTATCAAGCCTCTTCATCAGAGATGTTTGGTTCAGCTTCTCCGCCTCAGAATGAAGAGACAGTATTTTGTCCCAGAAGCCCTTATGCAACTGCAAAGGTTTATGCCTACTGGATGACAAAAATTTACAGAGATGCATATAATCTTTTTGCTGTAAATGGTATTCTATTTAATCATGAGTCACCGAGAAGAGGAGAAACATTCGTTACAAGAAAGATTACAATTGGTGTTGTGAATATATTAAAGAAAAAACAGGATTTCCTTTACATGGGCAATATTAACTCAAGGAGAGACTGGGGATATGCCCCTGAGTATGTTGAAGCAATGTGGATGATGTTACAAAAGGATAAACCCGATGATTATGTTATAGGAACGGGTGAGTGGCATTCTGTGAAGGAATTTCTCGAAGAATCTTTCTCCTATGTTGACCTTAACTGGCGGGATTATGTGAAGATGGATAAAAGTTATTTAAGACCCATAGATGTGGAAAACTTGAGAGCGGATTATTCAAAAGCAAAAAATAAACTGGGATGGAAACCGAGGGTGACATTCAAAGAGCTTGTAAAAATTATGATGGATGCTGAAATGAGAATGAATGGATTAACACCTCCAGGAGAAGGAGAGGAAATCCTGAAGGAAAAATTTCCTGAAAAATGGTGGATGCATTATTGAAATATTTGAATTTTTCTATTATAATTAAACACTCAAAAAGGAGTTCAAGATGGCAAGATGTTATTTCTGTAATAAGCATACAGTAGCAGGTAGAAATGTTTCTCATGCTCATAATATTACAAAGAGATTGTTTAAACCCAATCTTCACAGAATTAAGATAAAAGAAGGAAACAAAGTAAAAAGAGTTTATCTCTGCACAAAGTGTTTAAGAAAAGCTGAAAAAGCAGTTGGATAGAAAGGTTCACGCATTCTGGATATTTTACAAAGATATAATATTGGAGATAAGAACGCGAGAAATTACTATGCCCTTTTTTCTGTTTTCTTTTTTATTAATAATATTTATTTCCTTCACATTACCGTCAAAAGAATTTTCACCTTTTATATTCTGGCTTTCCTTTTTATTTTCAGGAATAATAACCCTTTCAAGATACATAATAAGAGAGATGGAAGGAGGGTTTAAAGGTATTTTAACTCTTCACTTAGAAAGGGACAGTATATACACCGGGAAGGTATTTTCTCTTTCCTTTTTTTTATTTCTATCCGGAATTTTGCTCTATTTTCTTTTTGTTATATTTTTAAATTTTCTTGTTTCATTAAAAATCTTTTTTTATTTTCTAATCTTGCTTGCTTTAATCTCTTTTTCTTTTTCTACTCTTGGTGTTCTTTTATCTTTTCTTTCCTTTCACACAAAAGCAAGAGAATTTTTCATACCTTTACTTTTCATCCCCCTTTTTATACCACCTTTTGTGTCTGCTCTTTCCCTTACTGATAGACTTTTAACCAGTGAAAACTTTTTCTCTGCTCCCTTATTCATATTGCTCTTTTTCTCGATTTTTTATTATTTTTTAAATCAGAGTCTCTTCGGAGAAGTGGTGGTAGAATAAAATGTTCAGTATGACAGGATATGGATATGCTAAGAAAAAAAGTAGGAAATACGGCGACTTTGAGGTGGAGGTAATTTCTCTGAATTCAAAAAATCTGGAAATATCACTTACTGGAAATAGAGATGTTCTGGGACTTGAAAAGGAGATAAGAAAGGTTGTGAGAAAGTATATAAAAAAAGGCAAAGTAAAGATTAAATTTTATTTCCCGGCTCCTGAAGATTATCATACTGATGAAAAGAAACTAAAGAAAATTATAAACAGCTTTAAAAAATTTACAAAAGATAAAAAAATAAATATTTATTTTGATAACGCAGATGTTTTGAGGGAAATTATAATAAAAAAAGAAAACCTAAGTGCAAAGAAAAAAATATTTATTGAACTTCTTGAAAAGGCAATTAAGAATCTTATGAACTTCAGGAAAAGGGAAGGGGAAAATCTAAAAAGAGCTGTAATGAAGGAGGTAAGAAGATTAAAATCACTAACTCATTATATAGATGAGAGAAAATGTAAAGAGGAAAAGATCAGACTTCTTTCCCATTTAAAAGCAATTCAGAAAAATATACATCGCGTACCAGGTTCCTGCGGTAAAGAACTGGATTTCCTTGGCCAGGAAATTCTAAGGGAGGGCAATACTATATCTCAGAAAGCAGAGACTCTTAGTGGAGTAAAAGTAGCACTTGGAATAAAAATCTGTGCGGAGGCCATTCGCGAAATCAGTCGTAATATCGAGTGATTACTTTTTCTTTTTTGCTGATTCCCCGGGTCTCTTTTTTGGGGTTTTTCTTCCTCCGCAACTTCTTGTTTTTTTAGTTGTTATTTTTTTTGCCTTTTTCATGTTACTTTTTTCTTGGATGTTTTTTTATCTATTTTTTCTTTCTGGTTGTCTTCTTTTTTGTTGTCTTTTTCTTAGCTGTCTTTTTTGCTACTTTTTTCTTGGTTATCTTCTTTTTTGTTGCTTTTTTCTTTGTAGCCATCTTACACCTCCTTTTAAAAAGCTGTGAATATTATAAGGTAAAAAATTCTTATTTGTCAAATAGAATAAAGAATTTTTTAAGACTTTTCTAAAATTTTATGAAAAAAATTCCTGAATTTTGAAATGACTTTAAGAATAAATCATTCCCCCTTTTTAATCAATAGAATTTTATCAAAAATGGCATCATATAAAGGTATTTTTCATTTGAGAGTAAAGGGGTATTCAGATTTATTTTTTCAAAGGGATTTATCATCTTCCACCATTTAGGTGTTGGGTAAACAACAATTCTTATATCCCCCTTTATACCTGCAAGTTTTTTTGCTTCTTCAATAGCGTCAAATAATCCACCTGTTTGATCAATAAGTTTTGCATTTTTTGCATCTTCTCCTGAATAAATTCTACCCTGGCCCAGTGAATCAACTTTTTCTTTTGATAGGTTTCTGGAAGAACTAACTCTTTTAACAAACTGCCAGTATCCCCATTCTATTTCTTTTTTAAAGATTTCTCTTTCTTCTTCTGTTAATTTTCTTGTAAAACTCCATGCATCAGCATGTGGGGTTGTTTTGACTCTATCAAAAGTAATTCCGAGTTTATTAAAAAAATCTTTCATTACAAGCTTAACTCCCAGAATGCCTATGGAGCCTGTAAGCGTTGCTTTATCCGCAAGTATTTTACTACCCGGACATGCAATGTAATATCCTCCTGAGCCTGCAACTTGCCCCATTGAAACAATAACGGGCTTTTTCTCTTTCAAGTTTCTTATGCCATCCCAGATAATCTCAGATGCAAGTGCCGAACCACCAGGAGAGTTTATTCTAAATACAACAGCCTTTATGCTTTTATCCTTTTCAATTTTTTCAATAAGTTTGCTCATTGTCTCAGAACCCATGTTTTTACCACCAATAATCGGGATTGGATTTTCTCCACTTTCACCGGTTACAATTCCACCCTCACCTACAAGAATGGCAATCTTTGGCCTTTCATCTTTAAACTCCCTTCTTAAATATCTTCTCTTTGCGAATTTTTCATAAGGATATATCTTATCTTTTTTTTCAAGCCATTTTTTACACAGATTTTCTAAATCCCTTTCAAAAGCCTGTGTATCCGCAAGACCCTCTTTCACTGCTGATTCTGAATTAAAATATCCTTTTTTGATCCATTCATTAACTTTATCTTCTGATACGCTCCTTCCTTCTGCTATGTTTTTAACAATTAAGTTGTGAACATCTTTTATAAATTCCATTCTCTGAAATCTATCTTCCTCTGACATATTTTCTCTTAAAAATGGCTCAGCTGCAGATTTGTATTTACCAACCCTTTCAATCTCAGGTTCTATTCCAAGTTTTCCAAACATATTTTTCAAATATATGTTTTCCATATAAAGACCTGAGATATTAATATCTCCTGTTGGCACTATGATAATTTTATCTGAAAGAGATGCAATCATATAATCTCTTATATCAAAGTTTTCTCCTATGGAAATAATTTTCTTTCCCTTTAATTTTAATTCTTGTAGGAAATTGTAAACCTCTTCTGCTTGTGCAGGTGAAAATGTAGGATTTTTGAAAACAAAAATTATGCCTTGAATATCTTTTTCTTTTTGAATTTGCTTTAAACCGTTAAGAAAATCATAAAAGGATTTTCTGGGTTTAAAACTCAAAAAGCCTTCCATTTTTCTTTCTTCAGGATAGTCCCCTTTAAGTTCAACTTTGACCCATTTTTTCTTTTTTGGAAAAACTGTTGGATATATTTCACTTGAAATCACCACACCTCCACTGTATTTAACTTCCTCATCCTTTATATGAGATGAAACAAAACCTTTCAACTTTCCTGTGGAGATTTCTATCCCCCCAAAGTATCTTGTTTCATCAATTTTTTCATCAATTCTTGCCCCACCATAAAGATAAATTCCATCAAAGAGTTCTAAAATTCCCTGATATGAATGAGTGTTCATAATGTCCCAGAAATTGAAATCTGCGGACAGAGTTATTCTCTCTGTAAAAGGTCTTATTGCTATACTTGCTGTAAATGAACTATCGTATTTTTCAGGTATGTAAAAAACACCCCCAAATCTAAGAAGTTTAAAAGGTGAAATCAGAAATCCTATTCTCTGTTCTTTTATATCTCCAAAAGAGTAAGAGTATCCAAGGGAAAAACTTTCACCAAAAGGAATCCCAAGGCCAATAGAGTATATTTCTGTTTTTAAATAATCAGTAAAGGAAAAACCCAGATTGCCCATAGACATTGAGTAGTGATATATTCCCCTATTGTCGGTTTCTCTTCCGTTAAAGTAGAATTCAAATCCAGGCTGTATTGCGAGCCCTGCAGGATTCAAAAGAATTCCTCCACTTCTTATTGATGTTGCTGCTGAATTTGTAAATGGAGAGAACACCATATTTAAGGAAAGAATTAAACCTATCATACACACCTCCTTTTACAAATTAATACGAAAAAATAGTTTAAAAAGTTACCCTTTCACAACACCAAAAGGCGCAAGCCTTGCTATCTTTTTTGAAATTTCTGATCCATTAACAGTCTCAACAACAATGTCAAGATTTTTATAAGCCTCTGGCATTTCTTCCCATACAGTTTCCCTCGAAGCTGCTCGCAATTTCACCCCTGCTTTTCTTAACTCAGTTTCTATATTTCTTCCCTTTGCCTTTCCTATGGCTGCTTTTCTTGAAAGAACTCTGCCTGCACCGTGACATGTGGAACCAAAAGTATTTTCCATTGCCTTTTGAGTTCCAGTAAGAATATATGAACCTGTTCCCATACTTCCAGGAATTAAAACAGGCTGACCTATTTCTTTATATATATCTGGGACATCTTTATGATAAGGTGGAAAGGCTCTTGTGGCACCTTTTCTATGAACAATAACATTTACCTCATTACCATTCACTTTATGAACTTCTCTTTTTGCTATGTTATGTGCAACATCATAAATCATTTGCATCTCAAGCTCTATTGCTTTTTTACCAAATATCTTTTCAAAACTCTCCCTTACCCAGTGGGTTATAATCTGTCTGTTACACCATGCATAGTTTGCAGCAGCTACCATTGCTGAAAAATAATTCTGTGCTTCAATAGAGGTAAATGGGGCACACGCAAGCTGTCTATCAGGAGGGTAAATCCTGTATTTTTCCATTGCCCTCATCATCACCTTTATGTAGTCGTCTGCTATCTGATGACCTAATCCTCTTGAACCGCAGTGAATCATAACACATACCTGATTTTCAAAAAGCCCCATAATTTCTGCGGCTTTTGTATCAAATATCTTTTCAACTCTCTGGAGTTCAAGAAAGTGATTGCCCGATCCAAGGGTTCCCAATTGTGGAAGTCCTCTTTCAATTGCGCGCCTTGAAACCTTGTCAGGATTTGCTCCTTTCATTTCTCCTTTCTCTTCTGTTCTTTCAAGGTCTTCTTCCCAACCATATCCTTTCTCAACTGACCATCTTGCACCCTTTACCATAACTTTCTCAAGATCTTTCTCAGACACCTTCATCTTGCCTTTTGAACCCACTCCCGAAGGAACATTGTAAAAAAGAGCATCAAGAATTTTATCAATGTATTTTATAACTTCTTCATACTTCAAATTTGTTTTTAAAATCCTTACTCCACAGTTTATATCATAGCCCACTCCACCGGGTGATATAACACCTTCCCTTTCATCCATTGCAGCAACACCACCTATAGGAAAGCCGTAACCCCAGTGAATATCTGGCATAGCCAGGGAGTATTTCTGGATGCCCGGTAATGTTGCAACATTTGCAACCTGTTCAGGAGCCATATCCTGAAGGATTGAATTTATCATTTTTGAAGAAGCGTATATAATGCCGTCAACCCTCATGCCTTTCTTATAACTCTTTGGAATTTTCCATCTGTATTCATCAATTTTTTCAAGATTTCCCTTCCATGCTCTATCCATTGTATCCTCCTATTTTATATATCTTTCTATTATCTCAATCAACCTCTTTATATCCTCATATTCTTTTTTATTTTTAAGGGATAATTTACCAAATATATAATTGCCTTTATTTTTAATATCTATAAAATAATAAATATCATCGGGAATTATTTCTTCTTTTATATTTCTTATATTCATTTTTTAAATGATTTCTTTAATATTATCAAAATCTTGTTTTTTCATTTTCCTTATTTTAATATATTCATCCTTTAAATTTTCAAAAAGAATATAGGTATCAGAGTATAGTTTTATTCTTTGATTGATCCCCAAAATACTTCCTTTTCTTTGAATAACTATAATTTCCCGGGTAGATTTTTTTACCTTTGTGCAGGATATAGCCATTATAGATATTATAAGCGTTTTAACTCCTGCTTCTAATAAGCTTTTCATATATTTTCCAGAAGACTTTACCGGGTTTTCCACTGCCTATTTTAAATGCATCTATCTCAACCACTGGAAGGATATCTATGGAAGTTCCTGAAATGAATACTTCATCGGCAAGAAAAAGGTCCTGAAGATAGATATGCTCTTCATAAAAATTTATTTTCAGATTCAAAATAATTTCCTTAACCTCTTTTCTTGTAACTCCTTCAAGTATGCCATTCAGAGGAGAAGTATAAATTACCTCATCTTTAACCATAAAAATATTTGCAGATGAGGCTTCGGTTACCTTAAGGTCTTCTCTGAACAGTATTGAGTCCATGAAGCCCATTTTTTTTGCTCTTTCTCTTGCCAGAACATTTGCAAGAAGATTCACAGTTTTAATGTCAACTCTACCCCATCTTTCATCGGGATGAGTAATGCATTTAATTCCCTTTTTTCGTATCTTTGCAGGAATTGATTTAAATTTTCTTGCAGTTATTACAAGTTCAGGTACACACACAGGAGGAAAGGGATGCTCCCTCCTGGCAACACCCCTTGATATCTGTAAATACAATAAAACCCTATCATAGCCTGTTTTTCTTGCGATTTCTTCAAGAAGAGATTTCATCTCTTCAGAATCAAACTCAAAGGATATTTGGAGCATGTTTAAGCTTCTTTTAAGCCTTTCAAGGTGGTCATATATCCTTATGATTTTACCTTTTTCATACCTGATACTTTCATACACTGCATCTGCATATTGATATCCTCTATCTTCAATATGTATCTTATAGGCTTTTTCAATAGGATATATTTTACCTCTGATATAAGCGAGTGCTGGCATTATCCCTTTTTTTCTATGTATATTTCCACTCTTCTGTTTTTTGCTCTTCCCTCTTCAGTGTCATTTGATGCAACGGGTCTTTTCTCACCATAACCCTTATAAGTGAATATTTTTTCAGGGAGATCTTGGATTTCAACAAAATAGTCAACAACTGTTTTTGCCCTTGCCTGTGAAAGCTCTGTATTATCCCTGTATTTATCTTTTAAAAGGGGACCTATTGGAATGTTGTCAGTATGCCCTTCAACTCTTACCTTATAACCAGGATAAGTTTTTATAAAATTTGCTATTGCTTTAAGAGTTTTTATTCCTTTGATATTCAGTCCCGCACCACCTATTTCAAAATAAATTGCCTTTTCTTCTGCGGTAATTTTTATATACTCCTTCCGCTCCTCTATCTTTATACCCTCTATTTTCTTTAAGGTTTCATATGCTTCTTTTCTCAACTTTTCAATCTCTTTTCTCTCCCACTCCAGTTTTTCTCTCTCCTCTGCTATTTCCCCTTTTTCCTCAAGTATTTTCCTTTCCCTTTCTGCTATTTCTTTTTCCTTTTCTTTTATCTTTTTTATGTTTTCCTCTACTAACTTCTCCCTTTCTGCAATCTCCTTTAACTTTTTTTCTCTTTTAATTCTCTCTTTTTCAAACCTGAGATTGTCGCCAATAAATACACTTAGAGACACTGAATGAATTTGTTCTTCACCATTTGAAATGAATCCATAATGGATTCCAAAATCATTTTTTTCAAAGTTTGATGTAAAATAGCCAAGTCCAAGAGAAAAATAGGGTGATACATCTTTTTCTTTCATAAATCCAACGAAAAACTCATAGTTTTTATAAATTATAAGTTCAGAACTCAATCCAAACTTGTAATTGAGTCTTTCCTCAATCTGAAATCTTGAATTTAAAACAGGCTCCACATATTTTAAAGGAGCAAATTTTAAAGAATAAAGTAAATTTAAAAAGGGAGTTTCTTCTAAGGAGCTCACTCCTCCTCCTGAAATAACAAATTTATTTAAACTCCCCATATAATGAAATCTTGTTTCAATACCAGCTTTAAACATAAATCCTGTTGTAAAGGAATCCTGCGAAGCCATATCGCCCCCGAGAAATAAAACAAGATTTTTATTTCCAAAGCCACCGAGTAATCCAATATTTTCTTTTTTCTCAGAGCTCACAGAGTATAAAAATTTTAAAGAGAATAGGGTGTCAGGGTTTACTCCGCCTGTTATGAGTAGCTCGTTTTCTCCTTCAAAGTTTGAAAACCCGAACAGAAAATAGGGTCTTTCATTTTCATATGGAAAAAACAGGTAGGATTTAGATGACAAACTCAGAGAAGTGAAAGAGGTTCCCACATCCTTTGCACCTTTAAAAGAAAAAAACAAAAGGGGTATAAATATTTTTATCATATATTTATTCTATAATAAATGTTTTCTCTGCTTTCTTATTAAGCTCTTCCAGAAGACTTTCTATATCTTTGACTCTATACCTTTTTGCATTTTCTTCTATTGTTCCCCATAGAGGTTCACCACAGGCTATGGCAGGTATACCGTGTTTGAAAAATACATTAACAGTTCCAGGATACTTTAAGACAATGTCTTCAACTCTATTTTTGACTGTGATTTTCTTACTCTCCATAAATCCTGATGTGCTCTTTATACATGCATTTATCCTGAACAAATATTATACCTTCTTTTTCAGCCAGTTTTTTTGCATCTTCATTTTTTATATCTTCCTGGAGCCAGATAACCTTGATGTCACCTCTTTTCTTTTTTCTTTCAATAGCTTCCTGAACCACCTTTTTTACTTCTTCAGAAGGTCTAAAAACTTCGACTATATCTATTTCTTCTTCAACTTCAAATAAATTCTTATAAGATTTTCTACCAAAAATTTCATCTGCATAAGGATTCACAGGTATTATGTTGTAACCCTTTAACAGAAGATATTTTGGTACCCCGCTTGAGGGTTTATCAGGATTTCTTGATATTCCTACTACTGCTATGTTCCTGTGATTTTCAAAAATTTCACGGATTCTGTCTTCACTCATTCCTTCTTTTTATAGGTGCTGATTTTTAGAAGGGAATATAGCAGACAGTAATTAAAGAGTGAGGTTAGAACCAGTATTGCACCAATAACTATTAAAAACCATTTAACCCATCCGGCAATAGAGAATACACCAAGTCCAAAGAGTATTGCTCCTATTATAAGTCTTATCCAGCTATCAAGGTTTCCCATATTTCTTCTCATTTTCTACCTCCTTAATTTTCAATTTCTATATTATAAGCTTTTTCAAGGTGCTCAAGAAAATAGTCTTCAGGCACAGCTCCTTCAAATTCCAATATATCATTTATTATAGTTTTTGGAACTCCCATAACCTTGTATTTCTCTCCGAGGCTCGGAAACTCTATAACTTCAACCATACTTGAGTTTATATTTTTATTTTCCATTGCAGCCTTATGAGCAAGGATTACCATTTTAGGGCAGTAAGGGCATGATGGTGTAACAAATACCTGAATGTTCATTTTTTTATCAATCTTTTTGATTCTTTCTTTTGTCTTTTCTGATAGTCCTGAATCCCTTTTTGATAGCATCGCTATTGTTTCAATAAGAGAAGTGAATTCATAACCTGAGGGAATTCCGTAGAATTTAATTCTGGTGTCTTCCTCCTCTGCTGTTAAAAAAATCGTGGCAGGAACCTTATCAACTCCATATTTCTCTACATCTTCCTTATCTGTTACAAAATTCTTTGTTTCAAGTTCTATCTTATCAGAAAGTTCTGAAATTTCCTTTAGTATTGCCTCTGTATCAGGGCAATAATCACAGTTTATGTTCTGAGTAAAGAAAAGGATTTTTACTTTGTCTTTCATTTCTTTGCTAAAATAATCAATCAGCATATTTCTCTGCTCTTCATTCAAAAGTGCCATAATTTTTACCTCCTATGTAAAAGCTTAATAATAAGGGTATTTTATAAAAATTGCAAGTGCCAACTTAGTTTATGACTAATAACTGATATTTGTTTTTCTAACCTCCACTTTCCACCTGTTACTTTTCACTCTATCCTGTTTTTCTCACCCTTACAAATTTTATCCTCTGAGGGGTGCTGTCAATTATTTCAAATTCAAGGTCTTTAAATCGGAGTTTTTCCCCTCTCTTGGGAACCCTCTGTAAAAAGGATACTATAAATCCACCCAGGGATACCACTTCTTTTGATTCAAGTTTAGTTTTCAATAGATTTTCAACATTTTCCAGGTCTATTTTTGAATGAAACACATAACTTCCGTCAGGATATTTACTGTAGAGGGTTTCGGGTCTGTCAAGTTCATCGAGAATCTCGCCAACTATTTCTTCAAGTATGTCTTCCATAGTAACAAGACCTATTACACTACCAAATTCATCTACCACAACTGCTATTGATATTCTATTTTTCTGCATAAAAGAAAGGGTATCAAGAACTTTTTTGTATTCAGGGATATAAAAAGCATCCTGAACTATTTCTTTAACTTTTAAATTAAGATTGTCAATGTTCTTTAAAATCTCTTTAACGTGTAAAATGCCTGCTATTTCATCTTTTCTTTCCCCTATTACAGGCATTTTAGAAAACCCCTCTTTTTTAAATATTTCAATTGCTTCCTTTAATATCATATTTTCCTTGACATAGATCATATCCACACGGGGAATCATTATATCTCCTATGGGTTTTCTTCCTGCTTTTAAAATTTTTGAGATAAGGTCATATTCTATATCCTCGATTTCCCCCCTTTTATACATCTTTGTGAGGAAATCCTCTAAGACTTTATTCTTTATTCTTTTTCGTCTTAGAAATTTCCTCAGAAAGTTCATGGTGAAAGATATTCTCCTTTTCAGGAGAAATTACAATTCCTCCTGAAATTACCATTTGCATCCCATCCTCCACAGAGAAGGGCAGAAATTTTAACCTTGATTCAGGCACGATCAGATACCATCCTGAAGTGGGATTCGGTGTTGTGGGAACAAATATGTTGTAATGTTTTTCACCATCTATTTCCCATACTTTATCTGTAGTTAAAAATCCAATTGCATAACTTTTTTCCTTCGGGAATTCAAGTAAAACAACCTTTCTCAAAGCTGTTTTTTTCTCAAAAATAGCTTTTGAAAATTCTCTTGCAGCCTTGTAAAGACCTCTTACAAAAGGGAGATTTATTATTATCTTTTCTCCTACATTTATAATTCTTTTTCCCAGATAAGTTGTGGCAAATACACCTGTGATGTAAAAGGCAATGAGCACGACTATTAAACCTATAATCGGAAATACAAAAGATGGAAACTTGTCAAAGTAAGGAAATTTTTTAAAGAGTTTACCAACACCCCCTCCTATAAAATTAACCATTATATAAATTATGTATATTGTAACCACAACAGGAAGAAGTGTAACTATTCCCGCTACAAAATTTCTTCTTGCGTTACTCAATTATTCTCTTAAATAGACCCTTATAAGTTTTTGTTCGTCAGAAAAAGTGATTTTTAGTTTTCCACCAAAAGCTTTTCTGACGCTATTCCCTATTTTTTTGGCAAGATGTTCGGTTGTGGTTTCTATATAGAGCCTTTTTCTATCAAAGTCTAATTTCATTATCCTCTCAAGAGGATTTCTCCATTTTTCCCTTTCAGTTACATTATCTATCAAATTTTTTAATTCTTCTCTTTTGATTCTTACATATTCTGCCTCAATCTCAAGGATTCCAAGAGGATAATTGTCCTTTATTTTTCTGCAAGCAGGACATTCTTTTCTGACAAACTTCACTCCCCTGTCATTTAATCTATGAGCAATCTTTTCATCCTTTATCCATCTCTTCTGATGAAATATAAGACCACAACCCGGACAGATTGTTGGGTCTTTGTATAAATTTTTATCCATATAGGGGTCCCTTAATTTTTCCTTATATTTTCTTGTATCTCTTCCTTTAGCCATTATACCCCCTTCCGCAACAGTGTTTATATTTTTTACCGCTGCCACAAGGGCAGGGTTCATTTCTTCCAACCTTTGGAGTTTTCCTTACAAAAGGTTTTTTCACCATTTCCGGTTGTACCAGTGCCTGTTCCCTGGCTATTCCTGGAGGTCCCTCTTCTTTTCTTGGCTCTGCTTTCTGAGCCTGCACCTTTGCAAGTTCGGGATGTTCTGCTTTTATCTTGCCAGAGGACCTTTGAGGTATCTGTGCAACCTGAACCCTTAATACTCTATGCATAGTTTCATTCCTTATTCTCCTCATAAGCTCTTCAAACATTCTGTAGCTTTCCTGTTTATATTCAACAAGAGGGTCTTTTTGCCCATAAGCTCTCAAATAAATGCCCTCTCTTAAATGGTCAAGAGAATAAAGGTGATCTCTCCATGCCTCATCAAGAGTATACAAAAGTGCCATTCTTTCCAGCTCTCTCATCTTCTCCTCACCGAGAATCCCCTCTCTCTCATTGTAAAGAGATTCTATTTCTTTCATTACATAGTCTTTTAACTCTACCCTGTTCTTTACTTCATCTATTCCTCTAAAGTCTGAAAGAAAGTGGAAGCTGAGCTCGGTTCTGAGATTTCCTATGTCCCAATCCTCTTTGTAATCGCTTGGACAATGTTTGGCTGTGATTTCATCCACTATCTCTTCTATATACTCTTTTATATATTCTTTAACATCTCCACCGTCAAGTATTTCATTTCTCAGACCATATATAATCTCTCTCTGTTTGTTCATAACATCATCAAACTCTAAAAGCCTTTTCCTTATTTCAAAGTTTTGCATCTCCACCCTTTTCTGGGCAGTTTCAAGAGCTTTTGTAACCATTTTGCTCTCAATAGGACCTTCATCTTTAGAACCAAATCTTTCCATTAAGGACATAACCTTGTCCGAACCAAAAAGTCTTAGAAGGTCATCTTCAAGAGAAAGGAAAAATCTCGTTGTTCCGGGGTCTCCCTGTCTTCCTGATCTTCCTCTTAACTGTCTATCTATTCTTCTTGCCTCATGTTTTTCGGTTCCCACAATTGAAAGACCTCCGAGTTCTTTAACTCCCTCTCCGAGCCTTATGTCAGTTCCTCTACCCGCCATGTTTGTGGCTATTGTGACGGCATACTTCTGACCCGCTCTTGACACTATTTCTGCCTCTTTTTGATGATGTTTCGCATTTAAAACATGATGGGGAATACCTTCTCTTTTTAAAAGTCTTGATAGAAGTTCAGAAGTATCAACCGATGCTGTTCCAACAAGAACAGGTCTTCCTGCTTTATGCCATTTTTTGACTTCATCAACAACTGCTCTATATTTTTGTTTTTTTGTCTTGAAGATTATATCAGGCATATCCTCTCTTATACAGGGTTTGTTTGTGGGTATTAAAATCACATCAAGTTTATATATTTCCCAGAACTCTGCTGCTTCTGTTATTGCTGTTCCTGTCATTCCTGCAAGCTTCTCATACATCCTGAAATAATTCTGAATTGTTATTGTTGCAAGGGTTTGCGTTTCTTTCTGTATGGTAACATTTTCTTTTGCTTCAACAGCTTCGTGAAGCCCATCAGACCATCTTCTTCCGTGCATCAGTCTTCCTGTGAATTCATCCACTATTATAACTTTTCCATCCATTACAACATAATCAACGTCCTTTTCAAAAAGAGAATACGCTTTTAAAAGCTGTTTGATGGCGTGAACCTTTTCTGATTTCTCAGAATACTCTCTGAGGATTCTTTCCTTTTCAAAGAATTTTTCTCTGGGAGTTAAATTTTCTTTCTGATCAATCGCGTGTAACTCTGTTGACAAATCAGGAAGCACGAATAAATCTTTCTCTTTTTTATGGATTTCCTCCCTCCCTTTTTCTGTAATATCAGCGGAATGAGATTTCTCATCTATTACATAATAGAGGTTCTGGTCAAATTCGTGCATCTTCTTTTCCTTCATTAACCTGAGCTCAAAACTTTCAACAAGCCTCATCATATCAGGTTCCTGTAGAAGTTTAAAAAGTTTTTTTGACTTTGGTGCGCCCCTTTTTGCAAGAAGCAATTTTTCAGCTCCCTTTTCTCTATTACCATTTTTAAGAATATTTTCAGATTCCTGAAGAAATTTGTTTACAAGTAAATTTTGTTTACGCACAATTTCTTCAACAACAGGTTTTACTTTTCTGTAAAGGTAATTGCTGGACCTTTCAACAGGACCCGATATTATAAGGGGTGTTCTTGCCTCATCTATAAGAATTGAATCCACCTCATCAATTATGGCATAGTAATGGTCTCTCTGGACTTTATCTTCTGCTCTAAAAACCATGTTATCTCTTAAATAGTCAAATCCAAACTCGTTGTTTGTTCCATAAGTTATATCCTTTTCATAATGAGGTTTTCTCTCGTGAGGCTCCATTCCTGCCTGTATGACTCCTACACTCACACCTAAGGATTCATAAACAGGTCCCATCCATTCCCTGTCTCTTTTTGCAAGATAGTCATTAACTGTAACAAGATTACAGTTTTTTCCTGTGAGTACGTTCAGATAAAGGGGCATTGTTGCAACAAGGGTTTTTCCTTCGCCTGTTGCCATTTCAGCAATTTTACCCTGATGAAGAACAATCGCACCTATAAGCTGGACATCAAAGGGAATCATATTCCATTCAGTTTTTATTCCAACCACATCCCATGATTTTCCAACAAGCCTCCTACATGTTTCCTTTACATAGGCGTATGCTTCGGGTAAAATTTCATCAAGGGTTACTTCACCTTTTTGAACAGCCTTTCTCCACTCTTCTGTTTTTTTGATTAAATCCTCGTCTTTAATATTATGTATTTTTTCATAGATCTCGTTTATTTTATGAACTGTTGGCCACAGATTTTTCAAAACTCTCTCATTTCTCGGGACAAATACCTTTCTGAAAATTTTTGTAAAGATATTCATTCCTCTTCACCTCCTAAGAAAACAAATCTCTGTAAATCTCTTTGATACTCAGACCATCTTGCCCCCTCTTTACTGTCCTCCCTTGCTTTTTTGAATTTAAACATCAGTGTGTCAATGTAATCGGCAAAATGCAGAAGAAGGGCTTCCTCTGTCATGGGTTCTGTTAGTGCACCCATGTTTTTCTCACCATGATGTGATGCTATCATATGAAGAATCCTTAATTTTAAATCCTCAGGAAAGTCAGGTATCTTATCAATTTTTTCATGAACCATTACGAGACTGAAATAAACATGGTCCAACAGTCTGCCTTTGTCTGATATGTTAATACTCGCTTTATATTCATAAGTTTTAAATTTCCCTATGTCGTGTAAAAGAGCACCTGTTATTAGAATATCTTTTGATATACCTGGATATATTACATCAAGAGATTCTGCAAGGGATTCTGCAATTCCAACAACATTCAAAGTATGTTCAAGAAGACCTCCTATGTAAGCATGGTGCATTTTTTTTGCAGCGGGTGCATTTATGAATTCATTTTTTATATCAGTGTCAGCAAAAAATTGGTCCAGCAATTTTTTAAGATAGGGATTTTGAATACTCATAATAATATTTTCAAGGGTGTTTACCATTTCTTCTATTTTTCTTGGAGAAGATGGGAATAGGTCCTTCAGATCCACATCTTTTGCCTTTCTTATGTCCTTTAATGTGAATACGGTCTCCCCATACAATTCTCGTGTCTCACCTTTAACCTTATAAATCCCTTCCTTCAGAGTTTCTTCAAACTCTGCTATATTGTCAAAAAGGTAACCTTTCATCTCTCCTGTTTTGTCGGATATATAGAGTTCATAGAAAAATCCCCCCTCTTTCTTTTCTCTTTTCTTTATCCTGTTTACTATAAATATATCCTCAAACTCTCCTTTTTCCAGCTCTTTAACAAAAATTTTCTTCATCGAATAATCAAGTGTATAAATAATAAGGCATTATATTTATTTTGTCAACTATGTAAGGAAACTTTTAATTCTTTCAATTTTTATTTCCATTTTCCCGTTACTCGTTGTTTTAATGAGAAATACTGGTTAGAATTCCTTTTTTTAAACAGTTACAAAAAATAATGAGACTTTCAAACTATGGGTAAAATTCTTATAACCCATGTTTACCAATTGAATTTAAAAATCCTTGAAAAAAATCTTCTTAAAAGCCCCTGTTTTAATCACAAAATTGCCAAATATGAAATAAAAACCCTTACTTCTTTTAATATGTTATGGTATTCTACATTGACTTGACAAAAGAACTGTTTTCACTTTAAAATTAATTTCTTAAATTTTTGAGGTTAAAAATATGAAAACACTCAGACTCCCTTGTATAAATTATTGGTATTTTAGAAAGAGCGGGGGTCTGGGTGTTGAAGTTTGACCTCACCCAAAACCTGAAAACCCAGACCCCCACCTTGTAGGTGGGGGTTTTTATTTTAGAGGAAAATGAAAAATTTAAGGAGAAAGTGAGATGATGATACCCGGGTCCTTACCTCTTTATTATTACTGGTTTATAAGAAGAGGTGGGGGCCCGGGCATTAAGGGCTAACCTCTGAAAGAGCCCGACCCAAGAGCCCCCACCTTAAGGTGGGGGCTCTTTATTTTTGGAGGTAATTATGAAAGGAATAATTGCAGATGTTGAAACTCCTGTTTCAGCTTCTCTCAAGTTGAAGAGCTTTAAACCTGTGTTCCTGCTGGAAAGTGTGCCGGGTGGTAAAATTCTCGGAAGATACAGTTTTATAGGGTTTTCATCAAGCAAGAAAATAATATTTGAAAAAATAGATTCAAATACAGAACTCTGGAACAGGCTTGAAAAAGAATATTCAGGGTTAGCAATAGATAGAAAGTTTGATTTAAGATTCACGGGTGGCATAGTTGGTTACACAGGTTATGATGCTGTAAGAACAATAGAAAATATACCTGATAAAAATGAAAAAACTTTTGACATACCTGATGCACTTTATATGGTTCCTGAATTTCTACTTGTATTTGACCATTTAAAACATTCTGTTCAGGTAGTTCATAGAGATGAAGAAGAAAGCAAGTATCTTTTGAAAGAAATAAAAAAATGTCTTGAAAAAGAAAGAATTAAGAAGGATACCAGAAAGTTCAAACTTGAAGGACCTTTATGCCTTGAAAAAAAAGATGATTTTTTAAAAAAAGTCAGATATTTAAAAAATATGATAAAAAAGGGAGAGATATTTCAATGCGTTATTTCTATTAGATTTAAAGGTAGGGTTGATATTGAACCTTTTAAAATTTACAGAACATTGAGATTCTTAAACCCTTCCCCATACCTCTTTTATCTCGATTTTGATAATTACAAAGTAATAGGGTCTTCTCCTGAAGTGCTTGTTAGAAAGGAAGGTGATAACATACTGACCTGTCCCATAGCAGGAACAAGACCTGTATTTGAGGATGAAGGGAAAAATAGAAAAATGGAAGAAGAACTTTTAAAAGATGAAAAAGAGAATGCAGAGCATCTGATGCTTGTTGATCTTGCCAGAAGTGATGTAGGAAAAGTTGCGATTTCAGGAACTGTTAAAGTAGAGAGGTTCAGGGTTGTTGAAAGATTTTCTCATGTAATGCATCTTGTTACCTATATTAAGGCTAAAATCAATAAAAAAATATCCATATTTGAACTTTTAAAATCCTGTTTCCCTGCAGGAACAGTGACAGGAGCGCCAAAGGTAAGGGCAATGGAGTTGATAGAAGAGGTTGAGAATGCAAGAAGAGGTCCTTATGCAGGCTCTGTTGGATATTTTGATGAAAAGGGTAATATGGACCAGGCAATACTTATAAGAACAATCTTTATGAAGAATGACGAATTTTTTTATCAGGCAGGGGCAGGGATTGTCCATGATTCTGTTCCGGAAAAAGAATGGGAAGAATGCCATAACAAAGGTAAAGTGTTTGAAAAAGCAATTTTTTTATCAGAGGAGGTTTAATATGAAAGCTCTTCTCATAGACAACTATGATTCTTTTGTTTATAACATATACCAATACCTTATTGAAACAGGTTGCAAGACGATTGTAAAGAGAAATGATAAAATTGGGATTGAAGAGATTAAAAAACTTTCTCCTGATTTTATATTTCTTTCACCGGGTCCAGGTCATCCAGAAAATACTGGTATATGTGTAAGCCTTGTCAAAAAGTTTTATAAAAGTATACCAATTTTGGGTATATGTCTGGGCCATCAGGCAATCGCTTATGCATTTGGTGCTGAGATTAAAAGAGCAAAAAATGTTATTCATGGGAAAATATGTGAAATATACCATGACGGAAAAGGTATTTATACAAATATTGATTCACCCTTCTATGCAACAAGGTATCATTCGCTGGTTGTTGATGAGAAAGACCTGCCAGAAATTTTTGAAGTTTCAGCATTCACAAAGAATGGAGAGATAATGGGGATAAGAATGAAAGATTTTAAGGTTGAGGGAGTTCAGTTCCATCCCGAATCTTTTGGAACAAAATTTGGTAAAAAATTAATTGAAAACTTTCTGGAGGTTTAAAAATGAAAGAGTTAATAGAGAAAATAGTGAGGAAGGAAAGGATTGATGAAAAACTATCAAAAGATTTAATGCTCAATATTGTTGATAGAGAACTTCCGGGTGAACAGATAGCGGGTCTTCTTGTTGCTTTAAGGGTGAAAGGTGAATCACCTGAAGAGATTGCGGGTTTTGTGGAAGGTTTACTTGAGAAGGCTGTGAAACCCGAGCTCAGAGGTTTAAAGCCTGATATTGATACCTGCGGTACAGGTGGTGATGATAAAAATACATGGAATGTATCAACTGCTGTTTCTCTTTTGCTCGCATCAGATGGAATTAAAGTAGCAAAGCACGGAAATAAAGGGATTTCAAGTAGAAGTGGGAGTGCAGATGTCCTTGGATCTCTTGGAATAAAAATAAGATTAAGCCCTGAAGAAATTTTCCTTTACCTGAAAAAGTTTAACTTTGCATTCATATTTGCTCCTCTTTATCACCCATCAATGAAAAAAGTTGCTGAGATTAGAAGAAATCTAGGTATAAGAACAATATTTAACCTTTTAGGACCTTTAACAAATCCCTGTTTTCCAAAGACCCAAATAATAGGGGTTCCTGATTTAAAAATTCTTTTAAAACTCTCAAAGGCTTCAAAAATTTTAAAAAGAAAAATCCTTTTTTACACATCAGAATCGGGTTTTGATGAAGCCATTCCAGGTGATACAATTTATATAAGTAACTCAGAAAATCCTGAAAAGATAATTCAGATTGATACAGCTGAATACAGACTTTCAATACCTGATGAGGACGAGTTAAAAGTTTCATCTCCTGAACAGAGTGCAGAAAGAATTAAGTTTGTTCTCTGAATTTAAAGAGCCTGACAGGAGTGTTATTGCCCTTAACTCTGCAATAGCATACCTTGCTCTTAAAAAGGTTAAAGATTTAAAAGAAGGGATTGAAAAATCCCTTGAGGTTTTAGGTTCTGGTAGACCCCTTGAATTAATCAGTAGATTAAGGAGGGAAAATGTTGACAAGGATAATTGAAAAAACAATTGAGAGAGTTAAAGGTATAAAAGATTTAAAGCCTTCTTCCAGATTTCCACAGTTTTTGCCTGCCCCACCTCTTTTTATAACAGAGATCAAGAGAAAATCTCCTTCAAGAGGAGTGATTTCAGAGGACATGAATATTCTCGAAAAAGTTCAAAAATACATAGAAGGAGGAGCAAATCTCATATCTGTAGTAACAGAACCTTTCTTTTTTGGAGGAAATATAAGGGATATAGAAACAATTAAAAACAATTTTAAAATAGGAGTTTTGAGAAAGGATTTTATCATTTCAAAAGAACAGGTGATTGAAAGCCAGAATGCGGGTGCTGATGGGATTCTTCTTATTTCAAGAATTCTTGATAACGATAAGTTGAAAGAGCTTATAAAGCTATCCAGAACACTTTGTCTTTTTGCTCTTGTTGAGTGTCATTCTGCCTATGACATTGAAAGATCATTAAAAGCAGGAGCAGAAATTATAGGAATAAACTCAAGAGACCTTAATACCTTTGAAATAGACTTAACCCTTTTCAAAAAACTGAGAATATACATCCCTAACAATGTTATAAAAATAGCAGAAAGTGGTATACAGAATCTTGGAACAATAAAGGAAATAAAATCTTTTGGATATGATGGATTTTTAGTTGGAACAAGACTGATGTTTGAAAAAAATCCTGAAAAAATTATAAGAGAGTGGGTTAAGGAATGGAAAAAATGAAAATCTTTATAAAAATATGTGGAATAAAGAGAATTGAAGATGCAATTACATGTTATGACGCAGGTGTAAATGCGATTGGATTTGTGTTCTTCAAAAATTCTCCGAGATTTATCTCTTTTGATGATTTAAAAAAAATGTTGAAAGATATGCCCCCTATTACCACAATAGGAATTTTCCCAAAGATGGAACATAACATCATAAAAGATAAATGCTTTGAACTTTCCCTGAACGGTGTTCAGGTCTATCATGATTTGAATCAGGATTTTTCTGAGTTTTTAAAAATAAGAGGAATTTTCTATCCTGAAAAAAATTTTGAAATAATGGGTTTTGATTCCCTTCTCTTTGACTTTAAAAAATCTGGATTTAACCATATCCCTGATGAGTTAGCACTGGATATAAAAAAACAATTTTCCTCAATACCCATTATATTTGAAGGGAATCTTAAAAAACAGAACATAAAAGATTTTGTAAAAAATATAAAGCCCTTTGGAATAGATATTTCCAGAGGAGTTGAAAAAGAGCCTGGGATAAAAGACAAAAACTTGATTTTTGAAATTATTGAAAAAATTAAGGAGGCTGAAAATGAGGCATGAATACGGTATTTTTGGAGGTATGTATGTTCCTGAGACCCTTGTGCCTTCTCTTTTTGAACTTGAAAGGGCATTCAGAAAATTTAAAAAGAATAGAGAATATAAAAAGAAGTTTATTAATTATCTAAAAGAATATGCAGGAAGACCAACTCCTCTTTATCATGCAAAAAACCTCTCAAAAAAATGGGATAATGAAATTTATCTTAAAAGAGAAGACCTTTGTCATACAGGTGCTCACAAGATAAACAATACAATAGGTCAGGTTCTTCTTGCAAGATTTATGAATAAAAGAAGGATAATTGCTGAGACAGGGGCAGGTCAGCATGGTTTTGCAACATCCGCAGTATGTGCAAAGGAAGGATTTGAATGCACAATCTATATGGGTAAAATAGATGCTGAAAGGCAGAAAGAAAATGTTTTAAAGATGAGGCTTATGGGTGCAGAAGTTATTGAGGTTGATAAAGGTTCAAGAAGCTTAAAGGATGCAATTAATGAAGCAATAAGGGATTGGATTACAAACTTTGAAAATTCCCATTACCTTTTAGGTTCCTGTGTTGGTCCAAACCCCTATCCTAAAATTGTAAAGTATTTCCAGTCAGTAATAGGAAAAGAGGCAAAAATACAGTTTCTTGAAAAATGCGGTTCTCTCCCGGATTATGTGATTGCCTGCGTTGGAGGAGGTTCTAATTCAATCGGTTTTTTCTCAGCCTTTATAGAGAATAAAGAGGTGAATATACTCGGAGCAGAAGGTGGGGGTAAAGATAGGAATAAAACTTCAGCAAGCCTTTCCTTTGGTAGGAAAGGCATTCTTCATGGTGCCTTAACATACATCTTACAGGATAAAGAAGGTCAGATTAATGAAACCCATTCAATTGCGCCTGGTCTTGATTATCCAGGTGTTGGTCCTGAACATAGTTTTTTAAAGGAAAAAGAAAGGGTTAAATACTTTCCTATTTTTGATAATGAGGCAATTTCTGCATTTGAAGAATGTGCAAAAGAGGAGGGAATAATTCCCGCTCTTGAACCATCCCATGCTCTTGCCCTTGCAAAAAGAATTTCAAAAAAGGTGAAGGGTAAAAAAATCCTTATATGTCTTTCTGGAAGAGGAGAAAAAGATTTGAATATTTACTGGAGGTTTAAAAATGGAGAATAAAAAATGCTTTGTTCCCTATATAACTGCGGGTTTCCCGGATAGAAAAAAATTTATGGAATACATCAATTTTCTTTCTGAATACGGTGATTATGTGGAGATAGGCATTCCTTTTTCAGACCCAATTGCAGATGGCTCTGACCTTCAGATAGCCCATGAAACAGCTTTAAAAGAAAGAGTAGATATTGATTTTATCTTTTCTTCTATTGAAAAAGTTAAAAATAAAAAACCTTTTATTATAATGAGCTATCTCAATCCTGTTTTAAGTTACGGGTTTGAAAAATTTCTTAAAAAGGCAAAGAATAAAGGTGTTGCAGGAGTTGTTATACCTGACCTTCCCCTTGAAGAGGTGAGACCTTATCTTTTACTTTTTAAAAAACACCGCGTGAGTTTTATACCCCTTGCGAGTCCTTCAACTTCTGCTGAAAGATTTTTAAGGATAGCTGAAATTGCGGATCTTTTTATCTATTTTGTTTCTGTTAAGGGAACAACAGGCGCAAGAGAAGATTTTCCTGAATACACCTTTAAAAAACTCATTGAATTCAGAAAACTAACCCATAAAAAAATATTTCTTGGTTTTGGAGTTAAAAATCCTGAAAATGTGAGAAAAGTTTTAAATTTAATTGACGGAGTTATAATTGGTTCTGAAATAGTGAGAAAAATTTTAAAGGGAGAAGATTTAAGTAGATTTATAAAAGCACATTTAAAAATTTTAAAAGGAGGATTTAAAAATGGAAGATGGTTGGTGGATAAAGGGTGTAAGGGGTGCAATAAAGGTAGAAAAAGATGAAAGGGATGAGATTATCAAAAAGGGAAAGATTATGGTAAATAAAATTATGACTGAAAATGATATAAATCCCGAAGATATTATATGTGCCTTTTTTACAATAACCAGTGACCTTAAGTCGGTCTCTCCGGGAAGGATAATGAGAGAGATGGGGCTTAATGATGTTCCTGTTCTTTGCTCCCAGGAACCTGTGTATGAGAATTCACTTTCAAGAACAATAAGAACGCTCATTCTTTACTACTCAAAACAAAGAAAGGTTAAACATATGTACATAGGCAAAACAAGAAAATTAAGACCTGACCTTTAAAGGAGGTGAACTATGCTGATAATTTTTAAAAAAGAGGTTAATGTAAAAAGTATTGCAAAGGTGATACAGAAGATGGAGACAATGGGTTATAGGATAAGAGTTTCCAAAAAGGACGGAAAATTTACTGCATGTATTCTGGGTGAGACAATAGAGTTTCCTGTTCATAGATTTAAAAGGTTTAAAGAAATTGAAAGAATTTTTAAGGAACCCCATCCTTTTAAACTTGTTTCAAGAGATTTTAAAGAAGAAGATACAGTTGTGAAGGTTAATGGTGTTCAAATCGGAAAGGGATTCACTGTGATTGCAGGTCCATGCTCTGTTGAATCAAGGGAAATGGTGATTGAAATAGCTGAATTTTTAAAGGAAAAAGGTGTCCACATGATAAGAGGCGGAGCATTCAAACCTAGGACATCACCCTATTCTTTCCAGGGTCTTGGAATAAAGGGACTTGAGTATCTCTTTGAAGCAAAAGAAAAAACAGGTCTTCCTGTTGTCACAGAAATCATTTCACCGGAATACATTAATTTATTTGAAAAATATGTTGATATTCTTCAAATAGGTGCAAGAAATATGCAGAACTTTGAACTTTTGAAAACAGTAGGAAGATCATCAAAACCTGTCCTTTTAAAAAGAGGAATGAACTCAACGATTGAGGAATTTCTTTTATCCGCAGAATATATTTTGAATGAGGGAAATCAGAATGTCATTCTCTGTGAAAGAGGAATAAGAACATTTGAAAAGTACACGAGAAATACTTTTGATATATCCTGTATCCCTCTTGTCAAAAAAATTTCTCATCTTCCGGTAATTGGAGACCCGTCTCATGCTTCAGGAAGAAATGATCTAATAATACCCCTGGCAAAAGCAGCTCTTGCAGCAGGTGCAAATGGAATAATCGTTGAGATTCATCCAGAACCCAGAAAAGCACTTTCTGATGGTCCTCAATCCCTTAATTTTAGAGAATTTGAAATTTTAATAAACAAATTGAAAGAGATTTCAGAAGCTTTAAAAATAAAATGGAATCCAACTTTGGAAACTTTAAAAAGATAGGTATAATTGGAGTGGGACAGATTGGTGGTTCCATAGGGATTGCGATAAAAAACAGGATGAAAAATATGACGATTTATGGTTGTGACAAAGATTTTGAAATCCTGAGAAAAGCCTTTTTCCTTGATTATAAAACAGATAAGATTTCAGACCTTCTGGAATGTGAAATTTTAATTTTAGCCACCCCTATTCTTGAAATAATAAAAATCCTTAGGAAAATTGAAAAGATGAAGTATAGTGGGATTGTAATTGATACTGGAAGCACAAAAAAAATTATATGTGATAGGGCAAAAAATTTTAAATTGAAATTTATAGGTGGACATCCCTTCACAGGAAATGAAAAAACTGCCCCTGAGGCATGGGATGGTGATATTTTTGAAAACAGAATTTTCTTTCTATGTGATGTAAAAAGAGATGAGGAGCTTATTGAATTTGCAAAAAAATTTTTTAACAGGCTTGGAGCCCGTCCTTTTCTGATTGAGCCCGATTTCCATGATAAAATTCTTGCCTTAACTTCCCATCTTCCCTATCTTATTTCCCTTTTATTCCTTAAAAATTCAAAAGAGAAAGAGTTTGAAGGACCCGGTTTTAAATCCTTTACAAGAATTGCCCATCAAAACCCCAAAATGTTTGCTGATATAATTTTGACAAATAGAAAAAACATAAAAAAGAATTTCAAAAAAATAAGAAAAGAAATAGAGTTTATATTCAAAATAAATAAAAAAGAAAAACTCGTAGGAGTTTTAAATGAAAATAAAAAAACCCTTAAAGTTGAGAGTTAAAATAACCCCTCCTCCTGATAAATCAATATCCCATAGACTTTTATTCTTTACACTCCTTGAAAAGGGAAAGTATGAGATAAAAAACCTTTTAAATTCAGAAGATATTAAAAGAACACTTTATTTTGTAAAGGCTTTAGGAGTAAGGATGAAAAATCAAAAGGATTTGCTTTTGTTAGAAAACAGAGGTTTAAGGGAACCAGATAAGGTCATATACTGTGGAAATTCAGGAACAACTGCAAGACTTGGAATTGGAATATGTGCATCATTGCCCTTTACCTTTTTTCTTAATGGAGATTCTTCCTTAAGAGAAAGACCAATGAAGAGAATTATAGAACCCTTGAGAGAAATGGGAGCATTAATTTATGCAAGGGATAATGATACAAAACTTCCTATTTTTATAAGAGGGAAAAAACTAAATGGGATAAATTATAAAATTCCTGTTGCATCCGCACAGGTAAAATCCTCATTAATACTTGCATCTTTTTTATCCGATGTTGAAAGTGAATTTGAAGAAATTTTAAAAACAAGGGACCATACAGAAAGAATTTTAAAGTATCTTGGGACAAATATAATCTGTGAAGGTAACAAGGTAAAAATATTTCCTTCAAGGATAAATAATTTTTCCCTTAAAGTTCCAGGTGATTTCTCATCCGCTTCTTTCTGGATAACCCTTGGAATTCTGCATCAGGATGCAGAGGTTCTTATAAAAAATGTAAACCTGAATAAAACAAGAACCTTTTATTTAAAAATCCTACAAAAGATGGGAGCTAAAATTGAAATTAATTTGAAAAGCAATGAACCGGAACCTGAAGGAAATTTATATGTAAGGACATCTGATTTAAAACCCGTAGAAATAGGATTTAAGGAATGCTCAAAGATGATTGATGAACTTCCTTTACTTGCCCTTGCTTGCTGCTTTGCAGAGGGTGAAAGTATCATTAAAGGCGCAGGTGAGTTGAGGGTTAAAGAAAGTGACAGATTAAAAAATACTGTTAAAATTTTAAAAAGGTTCGGTGCAGAGATTGAGGAATTAGAAGATGGGTGGATTATAAAGGGAAAAAGTAAGTTAAAGGGAACGAAAGTATTTACCTATAAGGACCACAGAATGGTTATGCTTGCGGTATGTGCAGGACTCCTTGTAGAAGGTGAAACAAAAATAGAAGGAGAAAAGTGGATAGAAATCTCATATCCTGATTTTTTCAAGGAGGTAAAAAAAATTTATGATTAAATTTGGTATAACAGGTTATCCATTAAAGCATTCTTTATCCCCCCTTTTCTGGAACCTTTATTTCAAGAGAAAAAATATAAAGGCATTTTATGAAAGAATAGAATTACCACCTGATAGAGAGATTGATTTAAGAAATTATAGAGGTTTAAATATCACCACACCCTGGAAGGAAAAAATACTTAAATATACTGAAAAATCTGATGAGATAGTTTCAAAAACAGAAAATGCAAATACCCTTTTTATTGATAATAGGGTAATAGCTTATAACACAGATTTTTATGGATTTAAAAAATTAATTGAGGATGTTGGACAAGAATTTAAAAAAATAGTTATTCTTGGAACAGGAGGCTCTGCAAGAACATGTGCCTTTTATTTTAAAAAAAGGCTATTAAAAAACATAGTTTTTCTCAGCAGAAATAAAAAAGAGAAAATAATGGGATATGATGTGAAAAATTACAGTTTACCTGAAACAAAAGAGATACTTAAAAATTCTGACTTAATAATAAATGCAACACCCTGCGGATGGGAAGATAAATTGCCTCCTTTAAATATTGATTATATTAAAAAAGCATTTCTTGTTGATCTTCATTATGGAAGAGGAACAATTTTTTTAAAAGAGGGAAAAAAAAGAGGACTTGATGGAATTTCAGGAGAAAAAATGCTTTTATACCAGGCAGTACATGCAGGAAAAATATGGTTAAAAGATTTTGATGAAGAGTGTTTTAAAAAATGCTTTGAGGAGGTTTTTCAATGCTTGAGATTTTAAAACTTATAACAGCAGGTGAATCTCATGGGGAAAAATTAACAGGAGTTATTTATGGTATGCCATCTAATTTAAAGATAAATTACGAAAGATTAAGAAATTATTTAAAAAGGAGAAGTAAATTTAAAGGAAGGAGTAGAAGGCAGAAGGTTGAGGAAGATAACTTCAAGATAGTTTCAGGGGTAGAGGAAAATATTACAACAGGTGCTCCAATAGCATGTGAGATTGAAAACAGGTCAAGAACAAAACCCTTAAAACCTATTTATGTGCCAAGACCTGGACATGCAGATTTTTCAGGATTTTTAAAATACGGTTTTAAAGATATAAGACCTGTTATGGAAAGGGCATCAGCAAGAGAGACAGCTATTAGAACGCTCCTTTCTGGAATTGCATCAGAATTAATTTTATCTCTCGGAATAAAAATTTTTGGATTTACCAAAAGAATAGGGAATATAGATGTTGAAGAAGGTGAGATTTTAGAATACAGTGAAAATCTCTTAAAAACAAGGGATGATTCTGATTTTTATTTTATTAATAAAGAAAAAGATAAACTGGCACATAAAATTTTAAAAACCGCTCAGGAAAAAAGAGAAACCCTTGGTGGTTGTGTATGCATTTATGCCTTTGATGTTCCACCAGGCCTTGGTTCTTACATTCATTTTGAAAAAAGAATTGATTTAAAAATTGCGGGTATTATGCTTTCAATACCTTCTGTAAGGGGTATTGAAATAGGCTCTGCAATAGAAATATCAAAAAAATTTGGGAGTCAAAGCATTGACGAAATTTTTATAGAGGAGGGGAAAATAAAAAGAGAAACAAACCATCAGGGAGGAATTGAGGGAGGGATGACAAATGGAAACCCCATAAAAATAAGCCTTTATGTAAAACCTATTCCTACCCAGTTGAAACCAGCAAGTTCAGTGGATTTTAAAAAAATGGAAAAAGAAAAAACAAAATATATAAGAAGTGATTTATGTATTGTTCCTGCAGTTTCTGTTATTGCAGAGGTATTCTTAGGTCTTGTCCTCTGTGATGCAATTTTACAGAAATTCGGGAGTGATAACTTTCATGATATAAGAGAAAGTTATGAAAATTATCTTGAGAGGATAGGATGGATATGAGGATTTTTCTTTGCGGTATGACAGGCTCCGGTAAAACAACCGTTGGTAAAAAACTTTCAGAGTTTTTAAGATTGAAATTTTATGACCTTGATGAAATTATTGAAAAGAGAAAAAAAATGAAAATTGAGGAGATATTTGAAAAATATGGTGAAAGAAAATTCAGGGAAATTGAATACGAAACTTTTAATGAAATTAAAGAGAGAAAACACTGTGTTATTTCTCTTGGGGGTGGTGCTGTTTTAAATGAAAACATTCTTAATTTTATAAACAGAAAAGAAAACTATGCCTTTTATCTTTATACTGACTTAAGAAAAATTAAACAAAGACTTAGGAGAAGTTTTTTAAGACCTGTTTTAAAAAAATTGAATGAAATTGGAAGTCTTTATGAAAAAAGAAAAAAAATTTATGAAAAGATCAAGGAAAAGATAAACGGTAACAAATCACAAGAGGAAGTTGTGCTCCAGATTTTATCAAAAAAGGATTTTAATATTTATAAAAAAATATGTGAAAAACCACATAAATTTTATACAGGGAATATAAAAATATTTTTTAAAAGTTTAAAAAAGGAAAAAACAAAAATTTTTTTAATAACTCATGAAAAGATAAAAGAATTTCTCTCTTATTTTTGTGATTTATCAGAATTTGAATTGATAACCGTTCCTGAAGGTGAAAGAGCAAAATCCCTTGAATATGCAAAAGAGATATTCGAAATTCTGCTTGATAAAAAGGCTGATAGAAATTCAATAATACTTGGAATAGGGGGGGGTGTAATAGGTGATTTAGCTGGTTTTATAAGTTCAGTTTATATGAGGGGAACACGGCTCTTTTTGGTCCCAACAACAATTCTTTCAGCAATTGATGCACATCTCGGGGGTAAAAATGCTCTCAATTTTGTTGCAAAAAACATAATTGGTACATTCAAATTTCCTGAAATTACATTCTGCGACCCAAGGATTTTTATCACTTTAAAAAAAGAGCATATAATTGATGGATTTGCGGAAATTTTCAAGACAACCCTTTTTGACAAAAAAATTTATGAAGAATTAAAAAAAGATTTTGACAAACTTCTCTCACCAGACCTTAAAACCTATCTGAAATGGGTTCCTATAACAGGTAAGATGAAGTTAAAGATTGTTGCAAAAGATCCCTTTGAAACAAAAGGTGACAGGATGCTTTTAAATCTGGGGCATACAATAGGTCATGCAATTGAGACCTGTTCAAATTATAAAATTTCTCATGGAAAAGCAATCCTGCTTGGTCTTGAAAAAGAGATTGAAATTTCAAAAAATATTGGGGTAATTGATGATGAGTTTTACAAAGAATTCAAAAAATTGTTTACAAAGTTCAAGAAATTTCTTCCTGAATTTAAAAGAAAAGATTTAGAAAAAATCATCTTTATGGATAAAAAGAAAAAGGGTAATAGTATAAAGATTTTTTTTATTAAAACTCCTGGTGTATTTGATTTTAAAGAAATTGATTTAAATAAAATTTTTGATTTAATTCTTATCTAAGGAAAACTTTAAATAAGTTTTTGGGCTTTTGGTG
>FWPU01004036.1_pt1 | contig 35111 bp, 28 predicted proteins | sample 2228361 | NCBI WGS metagenome assembly FWPU01 (sample SAMEA103939777, study PRJEB20133) | metagenome
AGGGGTGGCCGAGTGGCTGAAGGCGGCGGTCTTGAAAACCGCATCCCACCTCGTGTGGGACGGGGGTTCGAATCCCTCCCCCTCCGCTTGACTTCTCAATCTCGGTCTTGCTAACACCCCTCACACTCGAACTCGCCCTCCAGAGGCACAATCGTCGGCTCGGTCTGGCGATAGGCTTCGGGCACTTCGCCTAAGTGCCAACCCTCAGCAGTGAGTTCGGCATAGTAGTAGCGCTTGGCAGAAGCGCGGTTCCAAACGAAGACCCCGTCAAAGATGTTCGCCCCTCCGACTCCTAACGCCACATGATTTGGATAGAGTAGGAGTGCTACCTCGTAGCCTAATAACTTCAATAGGCTCCCTGCGAGGAGGGTTGCACTAATCGGGTCTGTTGCCTCATCGTAAAGGTTCTCCAAAGGGTAGCGTAGAGTGGATGGTGAGGCTGAAGCGGGCGCGTCCGTATCTATTAAATGTTGCCCGAAGCTGACAACGCTGGCAATCTCATCGTAAGTAGAGAACTCGTTTCTTTTGCTAATAGCACGGAGCTGTTCACTTGCCTGAACCACTTCGGGCGAAATCTGAAGTGCGTAGAGGAACCAGCGGTTTCGGTCGGCATGGCGCGGTCGCTGGCGGAACGACTCGACACGGTTGGGGCTAATCGCAAGGCTGAATGTAAGCGTATATTCACGCTCTCCCGCCCCGCGTTGGTAGCGCCATGTATACTGTTTGAGAACCGCCTTTGCTTCCTTGCGCATCGGTTCGTCAGGGGGCAGGGTAAGAGCTTGTTTGGGGTAGGGGTCAATCGTGGTTGGGGGCGCACCCAATATCAACAGTCCAAAAAGCCAGCCCAGCAGTGCCAACACCATCAAGGGCATGTTCGGCTCGAACACCAGCCAGTAGCCCAAAGCGAGCATCGGCAATAGCACAACCAGCACGCCCGCAACCGTCTTGAGACCGCTGACACGAATGAGGCTCATCCATTCGTGCCAATCGGTGGGCGCGGAGGCATCCAGAATTAGATAGACCACCCACAGCACCGCCAGCAGAGCCAGTAGGACAATCCCCGCCCCTACCAGATAGTGCCCCATTGGCGACCAGTCTATCAGAATCGGGTTCAGCACAGCGAGGAGAACGGCTCCAATCAGCAAGTACCACATCCAAAATTCACGCTCCGCCCACATCTCTCTCCTCCTCGTCTGGGGCACATTCGGCACGGGTGGAGTCGTCGGTTTTTAGCCACTCTTGCTCCCACTGAGCGACTTGGGTCGCCATCTCCATCGGGAAGTTCGCGCGCACCACTATCCAGAGCGCGTGCTCCTGCTCGTTCGTATAGAGCGGTTCATAAGGCGAACCGCTTTGGTCGCGCAAGAAAATAGTTTGTCCATTCTGTGTCGCCAACACGATTGCCTGAACGGTTTGTTCGGTATGCGCACCGTGTTGCCAAGTGGTGGGAACGCGCAGAAGTGGCTGAAGCTCCTGGCGTAGGCTTCGGAACAGTTCCGACGCGCGCTGCTGATTCTCCACTGCCCACTGCTCCAGTGTGTAGTTCTCAAAGAAGTGCCAACTTGCGTAGGCGTGTTCAAAGAGCCTTTGCGCCAGCTCTTCAGCGGTGATGTCCCGCCATTCGTTCTCTGCGAAGAGGGCTTGGGTGAAACGGGTCAGAGTATCTCTTTGGTCAGGCTTGCGTGCATCATACAGTGCCTCACGCTCCGCCTTTTCAGGCACGACCCGACGCGTCACGAACTGCTCTTCTAAAATCTCAGTCTGAACCCGCTCGAACTCGGCTTTGACCGTGTTGAGGGTGCGCTCCAGCCGCTCGTAGGCGTTGAGGAAGATATGGACTCGCTCCACCGCCCTTTGGAAGAAACGGAAGGTGAAGTAGTCCGCTTGGTATTGCAGATAAGCGTGCCATTTTTGACGCACTGCCTGCCAATACTCCTCACGGAGCCGTGCACATTTCGTGTGGAAATACCAGTTCGTGAAACCACCAACCGACAGCCCACCCAGTAGGACTGCCCCTGTACCGATAATCGGAACTGCAGGCGCCATCGGGGTCAACCAGAGCCACGAGAGCAAAAGGGTCGAAAGGGGCACCAGCGAAAGGTAGGGCGCAATCGGCTTGGGGGTGGAACCGACCGCCTCTTGAAGCGCCTGATGATAGGGCGAGAGGTCACTCGCTATCGAGGGCGGGCGCTCACTCATCTGGCGACTGACCTGCTCACACTCTTTCAGTAGAGCCTCTAAGAGAGGTCTTACTTTTGCACGCCCTTCTGCACCCTCCCTAAGTAGGCTGATGATGCGAGTTTGCAGCTTGTCCGAAAACTCACCCAACAGCTGGTCTTGTGCGTGTTCGAGCTGTTTTGTAATCCATCGAATGCGATTCTGCCCGCAGAAGGCGTCTGCTGAAGCGATTGCGTTCGCCCACTCGGTCGGGCGCAGACGCTCCCAATAGACTGTCGGCAGGTACTCCGCCTCGCTGACCTTGCGCAGTTGCTCCTCGAAGTAGTTGCGAACTCCCGCTTTCTGGAATCGTTCCCCCAGAAAACTGTTGCACTCGCGGTCTGTCTCAATAGGCTCAGGTTTGGGTGCGCTTTGCCAAGTCTCCAACAGACGGGTGCCAAGCCTTAGCGCAAAGAGGGTTCTAAGGATACGCCGAGGGAACACCAACCCGTTCACCCCAAAGCTAGCGAACTCACAACGCACTTCGGTCTCGTTTCCCGACGACCAGCTGAGTCGGTCAGGTGGCTTGTGAATCAAGCGGAACAGTGCGTCGCGGTTGTAAAGCGTGCTGTGGACGAGAGCCATCAAGAAAAGCGCAACCGCCTCTGCTTGGTCTTCAGGCTGACTCACGCGCATCCCGTTCGGGCATTCGCCCTCAATCAGATAACAGCGGTCGAGCAGGTGGGTATCGCGCAGTGTCTGCAAAGTGGCGTAGGCGCAGAGTAGGGTCTCGTTGCGTGTCCACGACGCAAGGTCGCAAACCGCCAACAGGTAGCCTGGTGCTTGACGCTCTTCCAGAATGTGGCGTGCGAGTTGGGCAATCGGAACAAGTGTCGTTTGAGTCAGCGATTCCGTCAGCGACCCTACCAGCACGATACGCAGAGGGAGGCTGTCGGGTGTGCCGACTGCCCAGCCCAGCGCCTCGATTTCGCGACGAAGGGGCGCGCTTAGGATGGGAGCAAGACGGTTCTCTATCGCCTGTTGCAGTGCCTTGCTGTGTTCCCGAAATGCTCGACGGCGCGCCCGCAGTGAAGTCGTTTGGAGGTCGGCACTCCACCGAAACAGTTCCTGCGGTTCCCATTTGGGCATGGGAATATAGGCAGGGAGAGGGTGCTGATTGAGCGTATTCAGCGTGCGCTCGCTTATTAGGAGCAGGGGAAACAACGCCCGCACTGGCGCGTGAGTCGACCAGAGCGCGGACTTTAGCCGTTGCCCGACCTCCGCTCCAAATTCGCCAATCAGCACGATGAGAGTAGGAACCAGTGTCATTTAGCCGTGCTCTTTGTTTTGCGCGAGGTGCTTCGCTTCTTGGCAGAGCGACTGGGGGAGGCACTCTCCTCTTCCTGCTCGACTTGGTAAGCTAACTGGGCGCGGTACTCACGGAGCATCTCCTGCTCGCGTCGCATCTGCTCTAAACGCCGTGCGTCCTCTTGAGACAGTGCTAAACGCTGAGCGGTTCGCTCCATTTGTCCAATCTGTCTCTCCAACTCTTGCAGGCGCTTCTCGATAAGAAAGAGGGCTTTTTTCGGGTTCTGGTTCTCGTGGTGCCGGATTTTGTGGAGCATCTCGTTGCACCGCTCGCCATCCATCACGAACTGGTCTCGTTCAGGCTTCCTGCGTCCAAAAAGCCCGTACATTTCGGCGAGGCTATACAGCAGGTAGCGTGTGTGCATATCGCGCGGTGGAAGCACATCGGGGAACTTATGCCAGTCTTTGTGAATGTGGATGGGAGGTACCGTCGCACGGGGCTGTTGTCCAGAGCGTACCTTCTGCTGGTCTTCCAGCATCGGGAAGAGCATCTCCTCGTAGTCTTCGAAAAGGATAGGCAAGGTCGTCAGTGCATTCATCGGGATGCGATGCTTCACACGCAAAGCCAGCAGGATATGCGGGTTGTTTGCTTCAATCAGTTGAGGCCTTTCCACCTGCTTGCTAATCAGGTCTGTCAAGATGGGGGTCTCGCGAGGCAGGAGCACATAGTAGCCTTCCTGCATATTCTGCTCCACGCCCTCGGTCGCCGTGTAGGTCCAGAAGGGATGCAGCACACGCGTGAGCAAGCGGTTCACCAGGCGTTCGAGGTGAGCTTGCGCTTCATCCCCATAGACCAAGCGGACAACTTCCTCGAGGTTGCGCGAGTCAAGCGTGTTGAAAGCCTCAATACCCGCCTCGATAAAATGCCGTGCAATGGTTTCGAGCGGACTTTCACCTCCCTGATTGGTGTGGAGGAGGTGTCGGAGCGTATTGCCGAGATAGGTCTCGAACGAGGGTCTCGTTTGGAGGTAGAGGTTTTCCACGCCCTCGTAGTCCAATACCGACAGAGCGATGCTATCGCCTCCGCCACCCAGTTGCGTGAGTGCGCTGAGTTCATGGCGTACCTCCTGCAGGCGCACGATGAGCGTCTGTTGGAGGTCTGCCATCAGCGCAGTCAGGTCTTGCAAGTGCTTCATCAGTCTGTTGAGGTGTTCGCGGAACTGCTCGTACACGCGAATCGCCTCTTCTTTGAGGGCGATTTCGATGCGCTTGCTGTAGTGTCGGCTCAAATCGTTGGAGGCTTCGTTGAGGGCGCGCTCGAGTTTTCGTCGTGCGAACATGCCTTTGGATGCGCGCCCTACCTCTTGTGCCCACTGCTGGGAACGAGATTGGGTCTGAGCCACGCCTCCAGCCAAGTGTTGTTTTGCCTGGTTCAGCTCCTCCTGAAGTTGCCGAATGTACAAATCAATGAGCTCGCTCATCGCACTGAGGAAATGCACAGCGAACTGGGGTCCGCGCTGAGGGTTCGTCATAAGTTCGGCGACCTTATTCGTTAGAGCCTGCGCCGAATCCCTAAAGAGTTTTTGGGCGTTCGCTTGCATCTGCTCACGGATTTTGGCGAAGCGGTCTTCATAGCTTCCCAGAGCGTTGAGCATCTGCGCTTCGGCGTTGCGAAGCTCGTTCACTCGCTGTTTGAGGTCTTCAGCAGGTACATTCAGTCGGAACGGTCTGCCTTGGGGGTCGCGGTTGAGGTGTTCCTGCACCTGATTCTGTTGCGGTCCATCCTCGTTGAGGGCGTGAGCGTTGATGAAGCTCAGTGCTTCGCTCGCTGCGCCCTCGCGGTAGTCCTGCTGGCTGAGATGGTCTAACGCATCTTGGGCGAGCCAGAGAGCGAGATAACGCTTCACGGTGTACAGAGGTAGCACAATACTCCCTGCGCAGAGCGAGCTGTAGTAGGCGCCCGTATGTCCCTGCACGGGTCTCCCCGCAGAGAAGGCGAAGGCTCCCTCGTGGGCTTGGCTAATTTTGCTCGCCGCCTCCGCTTGGATTGCTGCTCCGATCATGCTGAAGAGCACTTCCTTCTTCGGTACAACCAGCCCTTGCTCGTTGTGGGAGCTGACGATGTAGACTTGGTTGAACACGGGGTCTTGGCTACTCACCCTGTAGTCGCCATAATCGAACTCGAACTTGAGACGCTCCATCGCCATCAGGGCGTTGAGCTCCTCGATGGCTGAATAGCCGTTTGCGCGAACGGCACGCTGTTCGGCAGGTGAAAGGTAAAGGGTATCCAGAAAGATGTTGGGCCAGCCCAGTACCCCGACCATGTGCAGTTCCACACCCTGCTGTCGGCACAGCTCGCGCACCATGTAGGCAGTGTCTAAGAAGATTCCGCTTCCTGTGCCCCCGCTGAGAGAGGAGATGACATAAACATGCACGGTCACAGGTCCTGGTGCGATGCGGTCTGCTGTTCGCTGGAGGCTGAGCGCACTGTTGAGCGCGTTGAGCAGGGCAGTTCGTATGCGCCCAGCGTGATAGAAGAAGGCGAGCCTGCCCAACATCCGAATGGTGCGCGCTCCATCATCGATCACACCCCCTGCAGGCACATATCCCGGTAGCCACCAACTGGCTATCGTGCGCGGTAGGTTGGGCGACACAAACTTTGCAGGGTCAAAACCGCCCAAGAATACAAACTCGCCCGGCTCAAGGTCTTCGGTATCTCTGGGGTCAGTGTCCATAAACAGGAACTGGAAGCGGGAGTCGTCGCCGAACAGCTGCTTGACCCGTCGTCGCACCTCCCGCACGATTCCTTTGCCCGTGCCCCCACAACCGATAAAGATGGTCGGCTTGAAGTAGACCTGCTCTTCATCAACAGGTCGGGTCTGTGGGAACAGTTCTGCCATGATGCGCTCGGTGAAAACATCACGATACTCTTGAACAGCCGTGTCCGTCCGCTGTGTCTGTCTCATCAGTTGTCACCTTCCTTTATGTTAGCCACTTTTGGGATAATCCTGCTACAGGGTTCGACTCCATTCCACGATTTGTCCGCCACCGAGGTCAATCTGAGGGTTGGCATAGAGGCTCAGGTCTGTACCGCTGGGCAAAAGTCGGGCGCGTACATCGGTCGCAGTTGTGTAGACTACCCAAGTCTGCTCTGCGCCCTCAAGCACAAGGTGAGCATCGCTGGCGCGCCCAACCCGCACGCCTTTACGCCCCCAAATGCGATATCCAATCAGTGCCCCAGCCAAACCCAACACAATCTGGAACAAGTAGAAACTCCACCACTGACCGATTAGGAAACCTGCCACCGCTCCCAGAGCCGTTCCCCCTGCCGAGAGAGCGAGTATTTTTATTAGGTTGGCGTTCCATTCGCGGATTGCCTCGCTTTGGTTCTCAAGAGGATATTGGTCATAGCCCGCCACAATCCAGCCGACGGGTTTCGGTGAGAATGACCATAGGGCGAAGCCTACCAGCGCAATCAGCGCTGTTAGCCCGAACCAGCGGATTGCAAGCGCGCTGGGTGCAACACCCTCCTCCACAGTGATGGTTAGGTCGAGCGGGATTGCTTCGCCTATCTGACCAGTATCGTTGTGTAGGCGCACATCGGGCGAAAGCCCCAACTGGCGGATTTCCCCCGCGGGTTCCGCGATTGCCCTATAAGGAATAGTGAGCTGGATGGGGATCGTGCGCTCCCTGCGGAGCATTAGGCGGTTGCTTTGCGCAGGGGGCGCCGAAACTTCCACACGCAACGCCTGTTCCTCAGCAGAGGCTCCCCCCTCTGCCGTCAGTTTCTTCTCGAGCGGTAGCACGACCACATGCACGCCCTCGACCTCGCGCTCAACACCGCCCGAACGCCATGCAATCGTGAGCGGTCTGAAAGTGGAGGTAAGCGGGACAGATTGAACGCTTGTGCGCCCCACCGCCAACCGAATGGACACAGAGGTCGCCTCAGCAGGGATAGCTATGCGCTGATTGGCAAGGTCATTCTGAACCGCACTTTTGAGGCGGACGGCGATGAGATTGTTCTGCACTTGGCGCAGATAGGACTGGAGTTGCTCTGGTCTCGTAAACAGCACAGAAGTGTTGCTCGCACCAAAGATGCGCGCCAGCAGTTGAGCGTCGGTGTTGTCTTTGAGACCGATTGCAAACACACGAAACACCTCTTTCGTTTTGGCGACCTCACGGGCAGATTGCCGAAGTGCACCCCACCGTCCTGAGCGTGTATCTACAGGGTAGAGACTCTCCGAAGCAGGTTCGTGCTTGCCGTCAGTGATGAACACTATGAATGCAATCGGACTCGCCTCGCGCCTCGATAGAGTTGCCATCACCTGTTCGAGCGCAGCACCGATGTCGGTGTGCGTGCCACGAGGTACATCGGGAATTTGGGACGCGACCTGCGCCCAATCTTTTGCCTTCGCCCCCGCAGGCGAGATGGGGTAGACCTGTCTGTCGAAACAGTAAAAGTAAAGGTTGTCTTCAGGTGGGAGTGCCTTTAGAAACTCGATACAAGCTCGACGCACCTGGCTGTAGAAGGGGCGCATTGAGCCAGAGGTATCCAGCACAAAGACGAAGTCTGTGCGCTGTTCCGATAGTTGATAAAGCCGTCTCAGTTCGGGGTACGCCACCTGCGCTTGTGCCCCCACTGCCACCAACAGCAACAAGGTTGAGACGGATCTACGCAGAAACCGAGAGCAGGGCATCGATCCACTATTCCTCCCCAGAGTGAGTATACCTTGTATCTTTCACGATTTATACGAAAGAGTCGTGGAGATGGTTCCCATAATCGGCGAAAAGGCGTCATCAGGGTAGTGGAGATGGACTATTCCAATCGCTCAACGAAACGAAAGATACCTTCTACACATACCCCTATCGGCTTAGAGTGCCTGACAAAAGTGGCTTGGGCGTCTCGCCCAAGCAAGCGCACGGGCGGGACGCCCGTGCTACGAGGGTGGCACAGACATTCCTGTCTGGGCCTTTTACACAGGCAAGAATGCCTGTGCGACACTGTGCGGATGGGCAGGAGGCCCGTGCGACGAATGGGTCTTTCGGACAACCTCTCACGGGGTGAGATATTTGTTAGGCGTTCTTAGAAGCAATCTCGGAGGTATATTTTACCGAGCCTATCTCACCTTCAAGCGCGATGAGTTAGTGTCTCGGCGTGTAGAGCATGGTGAGTTTCCAAAAAACTTTTACGAGGAGACTCGCTATGTCAATATTCCTGTAGAAGATTAATCGGGACGGAGTTCAGGCGTTCGCTCCCGTGCTACCTACTTTGACACCGCCTCAGCGTGTTCAAAGAGGTCTTTTGTCAGTTCCACATCGTCGGGGATGGGAATAGGATAGTCGCCGTTGAAGCAGGCGAGGCAGAAGCGGTGTTCGGGTTGTCGGCTGGCGCGCAATAAGCCCTCGATGCTCAAATAGCCGAGCGTGGTTGCGCCAATCTGCTCGCACACATCGGCGACCGAATGCTCCGCCGCCACCAGTTCGCGCTGGGTCGCCATATCGATGCCATAGTGGCATGGGTGGCGGATGGGTGGTGCGGTGATACGCATATGCACCTCGCTTGCGCCCGCCTCAAAAAGCAAGCGCACAATCTGGCGCGTGGTCGTGCCCCGTACAATCGAGTCGTCCACCACCACGAGCCGTTTGCCCTCAATAATCTCTCTGAGCGGGGTCAGTTTGAGTCGAACACTCTGCTCGCGTAGCCGTTGGTCGGGCTGAATGAAGGTTCGGGGCGCATAGCGGTTCTTGATAAGCCCTTCACTAAAGGGGATACCCGACTCCTGCGCATAGCCCACCGCCGCAGGCACGCCCGAATCGGGCACAGGGATGACCAGGTCCGCCTCGGCAGGATGTTCGCGCGCCAGTTCCATTCCCATTCGCCGACGCACCTCGTAGATGAGTCGGTTATACAGATGACTATCGGGGCGTGCAAAGTAGATGAGCTCAAACATACAGAGCGCCTCACGCTGGCGGGGTAGCCCTTCATAAGAGTGTAAGCCGTGTTCATCAATCACCACAATCTCACCGGGCTGAACCTCGCGAACGAATTCCGCTCCAATTGGGGGGAAGGCGCAGTCCTCCGATGCCAACACCCATGCCGAGTCCAAGCGTCCGATGCAGAGCGGTCGCACGCCAAACGGGTCGCGCACGCCAATCAGTTGGCTGGGGGTCAGGATTGCCAGCGAGTATGCGCCCTGCACCCGCTTCATCATCGCTCGGATTGCCGACACAATATCGCCCCGATAGTGGCGTGCGATTAGGCGCACAATCACTTCCGAGTCGTTGGTTGCCTCGAACTGTTCTCCTTGTGCCTCCAGCTCGGTGCGCAAGCGGTGGGCATTCACCAAGTTGCCATTGTGTGCAACGGCGATGTTGCCCTGCACGGTGGAGCAAGTAATCGGCTGAACATTGCGCAGGTTCGAGGAGCCAGTAGTAGAGTAGCGTGTGTGCCCGACCGCAATATGCCCATGCAGGGATTGTAGAATCGGCTCGGAGAACACGCGGGTAACTAAGCCAAGTTCACGATACGCTCGCAGATGAACCCCATCCGAGACGGCGATGCCTGCGCTTTCCTGTCCCCGATGTTGGAGGGCAAACAGCCCAAAATAGGTCAGGCGTGCAACATCCTCCCCCGGCGCATAGATGCCGAACAGTCCACACGCCTCTCGCGGTGTATCTTGGTCGCCCACGGCAAATGAATTGTACCTTAGTACCCCTGCCGTTGGGTAGAATCGTATGGCACAAAATTTGCTGGCAAGAAATCGGCTCACGATGAGGTGGGAGGTCTAAAGGAGCAAGCCTATGATTGTCGTCATGCAACCCGGGGCAACCCCCGAACAAATTCGCGATGTAGAGGAACGGATTCAGCAGTTCGGCTTCGAAATCCACCCGATTTATGGGGTGGAGCGCACGGTCATCGCTGCGGTCGGTGCGCCCGAACTGGATCGAAACGAGGCGAAAGCACAGCTCGAGTCGCTCCCCTATGTGGAGCAGGTCACGCTCGTGCTCAAGCCTTACAAGTTCGTCTCCCGCAAGTTTCGTGAGCGCACCACCGTGAATGTGAACGGCATCCCCATCGGGGGCGACCTGTTCGTGGTGATGGCAGGTCCCTGCACAGTGGAGAACGAACCCCAACTGCTCAAGACCGCCCAATCCGTCCAGCAGTCGGGGGCGCACATCCTGCGTGGGGGCGCGTATAAGCCCAGCACCAGTCCCTACTCGTTCCACGGATTGGGCGTAGAAGGCTTGGAAATCCTCAAACGCGCCCGCGACCTGACTGGGATGCCGATTATCACTGAGGTAATGGACCCGCGCAATGTCGAGACCGTCTGTGAGTATGCCGACATCCTCCAGATTGGCACGCGCAATATGCAGAACTACGACCTGCTACGCGAGGTAGGGCAGGCGCGTAAGCCCGTGATGCTCAAACGGGGGATGTGGGCGACCTATGAAGAGTGGCTCCAAGCAGCGGAATACATCTGGCTCGGTGGCAACGAGCAGATTATCCTCTGCGAGCGCGGGATACGCACCTACGAGACCTACACACGCAACACGCTCGATCTGAACGCCGTGCCTGCGATTCGGGAACTGTCGCACCTACCAATTGTGGTAGACCCCAGCCACGGCACAGGGCGTGCTTCGTTGGTTCCTGCCCTCACACGCGCTGCGCTGGCAGTCGGGGCAGATGGCGTGATAATCGAGGTTCACCCTGACCCTGCACACGCTGTCAAGGACGGGGCGCAATCGCTCACGCTGGACGCCTTTAAGGAACTGATACTGAGCCTGCGCCCGCTGGCAGAGGTGATGGGGCGTCGGCTACAGGTCTAACGCGAAGTTTCAATAACAAAAGAGCGTGGCTTGGGCATCTTGCCCACCGTCATTCTGAGCGAAGCGAAGAATCTCACGGGCGAGATGCCCGTGTTAATGTATGGGCAGGACTCGATTACCCCACGCCGAACCCTCATCCTATGCAAACCTACGGCTTAGGCGTGATTGGTTGTGGTGGGTTCGGGCTGTTTGCGCTTCAGCACTTCACACAGGTGGAGGGCGTCCAGATCGTTGCGATGGCGGGCACTCACCGCCCCCAAGCCATCGCGTGTGCCCGACGCTTCGGCATCCCCGACCCGATGGAAGTGGAAGAGTTGGTCGCCCGCCCCGACATCGACATCGTCTATATCGCCACACCCCCCTTCCTTCACTATCCCCAAGCGAAGCTTGCGTTAGAGGCGGGCAAGCATGTGATTGTTGAGAAACCGCTCACCACACGCATAGACCACGCAGAAGAACTTTTAGAACTCGCCCGCAAGCAGAACCGCCTACTCGTCACGAACCTGATGCAACGGTATAACCCCCTGTTCGGCAAGGTCCAACGGCTCATCGAAGAAAAACCGCTGGGCGAACTGCTCCACGCCTACTTCGAAAACTACGCCACCGATGAAGGTCTGTCTCCCGACCACTGGTTCTGGGACCGAGAGAAGAGTGGGGGTATCTTCATCGAGCATGGTGTCCACTTTTTTGACCTGTTCGAGGGCTGGCTGGGCGAAGGGGAGATACTCTCTGCACAGCGCAGCCTGCGACCGGGCAGTGGCGTGGAAGAGCAGGTTCACTGCACGGCACGCTATCAGGGCAACATCATGGTCAACTTCTATCACGGCTTCCACCAAGTGGGACGGATGGACCGACAAGAGATGCGCTTTGTGTTCGAACTGGGCGATGTAGCGCTTTATGAGTGGGTTCCGACGCGTGTGCGTGTTCACGCCGTGCTGGACGAGGCGCAGACCCGCCTGCTGTGCGACATCTTCCCGCGTGCAGTGCTGGATGTGTCGGCTGTGTATGGGGGCAACTCGCGCCACGCCCGCTCCCGCTTCCAAGAGCGCGACCTCTATCAGATGCTCGACCTGCACTGGGGGCTGGACGACCAGAAGATACATAACTACGGACGCCTGCTCCGTGCGATGATGGCAGACCAAGTCGCCTACCTGCGCGACCCTAATCACTCACGCGTGCTGACCGAGCAAAATGGCTACAACGCACTCAAAATGGCAGTTCAAGCGACCGAGATGGCGATATAGGGGAGGCTTATATCTCCACTCCCTGCCAACCTTCATCTGCTGGGTATACTCTGCAGGAATGGGAGGATAGAACGATGCTGTATATCACCGAGAACGGAAAGAAGCTGATTACTGTGATTCCCGGCGACGGGATTGGACCTGAATGTGTAGAATCGGCGTTGCGTTTGATTGAAGCGGTTGGCGCCCCCATCGAGTGGGAGACCCGCGAGGCAGGCGCAAGCGTATTCAAAAAAGGTTTAGAGACAGGCGTTCCCCAAGAGACTATCGAGTCGATTCGCAAGACCCGCGTGGTACTCAAAGGTCCGCTGGAGACACCCGTAGGCTACGGCGAGAAGAGCGCGAATGTGACCCTGCGCAAACTCTTCGAGACCTACGCCAATGTGCGCCCCGTGCGCGAAATGCCGAATGTGCCCACCCCCTACAGCGGACGCGGGATCGACCTCGTGGTGGTGCGCGAAAATGTGGAAGACCTCTACGCAGGAATCGAGCATATGCAGACGCCCGGCGTGGCGCAGACGCTCAAGCTCATCTCGCGCAAGGGCTGTGAGAAGATTGTGCGCTTCGCTTTTGAGCTGGCGCGCGCCGAAGGACGCAAGAAAGTCCACTGCGCCACCAAGTCGAACATTATGAAGTTTTCGGAAGGGATGCTCAAGCGCACCTTTGAGGCAATCGCACCCGAATATCCCGACATTGAGGCGAACCACATTATTGTCGACAACTGCGCGCACCAGCTGGTCAAGCGTCCTGAGCAGTTCGAGGTGATTGTCACCACGAACATGAACGGCGACATCTTGAGCGACCTCACTTCTGCGCTGGTGGGCGGGCTGGGCTTCGCACCGTCCGCAAACATCGGCAACGGGATTGCGATTTTCGAAGCGGTTCACGGCTCCGCGCCCAAATACGCTGGCAAGAATGTCATCAACCCGACCGCCGTCATCCTGTCTGCCGTGATGATGTTGCGCTATCTGGACGAGTTTGAGGCGGCTGCGACTATCGAGAACGCCCTACTCTACACGCTGGAGGAGGGCAAGGTGCGCACGGGCGATGTGGTCGGCTACGACAAGGGCGCGAAGACCACCGAGTACACCGACGCGATTATCGCCAATCTCGGCAAGAAGCCGAGCAGTGTGCCCACACGCGAGTACCGCCCCATCAAGTTGCCTGAGGTCTCGCCCGCCCCTGTGTTCGTGCGCCCGAATACACGGCGCGTGGTGGGCGTCGATGTGTTCGTGGAGACCGACCTGATGCCCGAACCGCTCGGTCAACAGATAGAGATATTGGTAGCCGAGTCGCCCTTCCGCCTGAAAATGATTTCCAATCGTGGGACGCGCGTCTATCCGCCCACAGGCACGCAGATCGATGTGGTCGACCATTATCGCTGTCGGTTCGTCCTGCGCGATGAGTCGGGCGATGCGACCGATGCGCAAATCTTGGAACTGCTCCAGCGCCTCAGCACGCGCCTACGCTGGGCACACATCGAGAAGCTCCAAGAGTTCGACGGCGCGCCTGGCTTTTCCAAAGCGCAAGGCGAAGACTGATTGACCAATCCCCTCCCGAATATGGGAGGGGGATTCTCACTGTTTCAAGGTAGAATACGAGTATGACACGGGAGGAACTACTCCAGCGGATTACTGTCGACCCCAATATTTGCTTTGGGAAGCCATGTATTCGCGGGCATCGTATATGGGTCTCGCTCATCTTAGACTTGCTTGCCAGTGGGATGAGCATCGAGGACATTCTAAAAGAGTATCCCCAACTGGAAGAGGCAGACATCCGCGCCTGTATTGCCTACGGCGCGGAACTGGCACGAGAGCGCTTGGTTTCTGTGGGCTAAACGATGCGGTTCAAATTGGACGAGAACTTGGGCGAATCTGTTGCTAGACTGTTTCGAAAAGCTGGGCACGATGTAGAAACCGTAGTTTCTCAGCAAATTTCTGGAGCTGATGACGACTCACTTATTGAGATTTGTCGGAGTGAAGAAAGGTGTCTTGTCACGATGGACATGGATTTTGCTAACCCACTACGCTTCAAGCCTTCTGATTACTGCGGAATTGCTGTCCTACGCACACCTGCGCCGACTACTTTGGAGGATATCGAGGCACTGGTCGAGAGGCTTATTGACGCAACCCAATACCGAACCGTGAAAGGAGAACTGTGGATAATACAAAAAGAGCGAATTCGCATCTATACTCCTGATGAGTCTTAGGAATAAACTCATAAAAAGTTTTTTTAGGAAAATCTTGGTTATGCGTCCACTTATTTGGCTGACGGTTGCGGTTGCGCTGGTGAACCTTGTGGCGTTCGGGTTGACCGACCTTGACGAAGGGTTCTACGCCAGCGTTGCTTGGGAGATGCATCAGCGTAGGGACTGGCTGACGCCCACTTTCTTGGGTGAGCCGTGGTTCGAGAAACCGCCCTTCCTATACTGGCTGATGGGGCTGTCGCAGTCGATATTCGGGGAGAACCTGTTTGCAATACGCCTACCCTCCGTGCTGATGTTCGCCTTGACGCTAATCACGCTGGGCTACTGGGGCAACCGACGGCTGGGCGAGGGGGTCGGCACACGCTCAGCGTTGCTATTTGCAATTGCCCCGCTCAGTTTCCTGCTCGCCCATATGGCAATCACCGACATGACCCTGACCGCCCTGCTTTTGATAGGGCTGATTGCACTTTGGGAATTGTCCGCGCGTCCCCTTCTCTGGAGTGTGCTGGGGGGCATCGCGTTGGGGTGTGCGGTGCTGACGAAGGGTCCAGTGGGGCTGGTTCTGCTTGGACTGCTTTATTTGTGGAACTTGCGCCTGCTTACGGAGCGGGGAGTGCGGTTTCGGTGGGTGGTCGTGGCGCTGGGCGTTGCGCTACTCACCTGCTTGCCGTGGTACATCGGGGTCTATCTCAAGCACGGGGGCGATTTCTTCAACGAGTTCGTGGTGCGCCAGAACCTGCTCCGCTTCGCAGGGGGCGACACGGCGCACTCGGTGCTGACGCTGATGACCGCAGGCGGGATCGGCAACTTCGTCGCAGGGTTGGCGGTGTACCTACTGTTCTATGGGGTAGTGCTGGCGTTGCTGGGGCTACCGATGGTAATCGGGGCGAATGTGCTGTGGCAAAGGCAAGACGACCCTCTGCGCACCTATCTGCGTCGGTGGGCACTGTTGGTGTTCGGGCTGTTCACGCTCAGTTTCACAAAGCTCCCCGCCTACATCTTCCCGATGTTCCCTGCGCTGGCGTTGCTGGTGGCAGATTCACTGGGTCGGCGACCGCTCCCACGCTGGGGGTTCCTTCTGGGGCTTGTTTCGGGTGCGATTTGGCTGTTGGCAGGCTCGCTCGTCGGCTGGATGAGTGGGGCGTATTGGGCGATGGCGCTGGGTGTGGGCTATCTGCTGGCGATAGGTTGGGTGTTTTCCCCTTCTCCCGATAGAGTGAGCACAAGCGGTTCTACCCCACCCTACAGCCCCCTCCCCGTCAACAGAGAGGGGGAGTCAACCTCCAGCACTCCCTCCTCTCCGCTTTTCTCTATTCGTCACCCTGAGCTTTCCTCTGTTCGTCACCCTGAGCGAAGCGAAGGGTCTGAGATTCCTCGCTTCGCTCGGAATGACGAGCGGGGAACGCTTGCGGAAAGGGGGGCTGGTGGGGTGAGGTTCTCATCGGCTCTTCTCCCACTCGGCGTACTCCTGTTCCTGATTGGCTTCAACGGCGTGCTGGTGGGTTACGACCGAATTGCACTCAGCCCCGTGCGTGAACTTGCGCTCTCGGTGCCGAGCTATCGCACGCTCGTGGTCTACCGAGTGAACCCTAGCTATCCCAGCTTGCAGTTCTATCGCAAGGGTCAGTATGCTCCAAGCAGTGACCCCGAAGCGGTGCTTCAGCAGATGCGCTCGGAAGGAGCTTACTGCCTCACGACCGACAGGCAGTTCGCTAGTAACCCCGCTGTGCTGGTCGTGCGCCAACGGGCAGTGCTGGGCAGGAACTTCTATCTGCTCGCCCCGCGCTACGACGCGCCCCTGTAATCGCTACCAGTTTCGCTTCTCAACCTCGTATTCTTAGCAAGTCAATCCCCGTCTTTGGCACGCGCGTTGCTTAATCTCCTCTCGCAACACAAATCTTGACTTGGGAGGATGCTATGAGCAAAACCAAACCGATTCTGATGATGATGGCATGTGCGGCTCTGACCGCCACGACTTTCGCAAACGCAACGCTGTTCAACAACGACAAAGTGACCCAGTTGGGAACCGTGACCTTGAAGATTACGAATGTCTCGCCGGGCATCACCACGCAGATTAACTACAACAGCAACAATATGAACCTCAGTGCCGGTGAGTATGTGCTGAATCCGACCACCGCGCCCAAAAACTACGCCTTCTGTGTCGACCTTGATAATCTGGTCAACCTTAACCAGAACTACACCTACGAGCTGTGGCTCGCTTATGGGCGTGCAGGTGCGCTGTTAGCGATGAAAGACTCGTTCCTAACAGGTCCAGACCTTAACAAGAAGGCAGCAGCGTTCCAGATTGCACTCTGGGAGATTGCACATGACCATGCACACGGTTATTCGGTTAGTTTGGGAAGCGACAAGTTCAAGTACTCTGCCGATGCAACTGTTCTTAGCTACGCAAACTCGCTCCTTTCGGCGACGGCAGGGCAGGCAGATTACTACTACTTCCTGCGCAGTACTAACGGCGCGCAGAACTTGGCGATGGCACCTGAGCCTGCCAGTATGATTGCGCTCGGCACGGGACTGATCGGTATACTCGCTCGCCGACGCAAGCGCTGAGCCAACTGAAGTCTATCCCTCCAGGTCGCACAGGCATTCCTGCCTGTGCGACTTTTTCATAAGAGTACCCAAATCGATGTATAATAGGTGCAGGGTATGCACGGTGTGTCGCCTAAACCGACGCCCGGACACCCCTGCCCTTAGGAGAAGAAGCGATGAGTTCACAACAGCCGATTTTGAGCGCAATCCGCTCGGAATGGTCTCAGCATGCGCACAATCCCCAGCGAACAGGTTATACGAATCAGGTCGTGCCCCCACCTTGGCGATTGCGGTGGATCTGGAACGGTGTGGATAGCGCGGGGGGCGTTGCCAAAGTCACCTCTACAGGCAGTCTACCCCGAAATGTTCAACCCGTCACAGGGGGTGGGCGTGTCTATGTGGCGTCGGGTGTCGATGGCGTCTACGCACTCAGCGAACTCAACGGTCGCACCCTCTGGCAACGCTCTGGGCTGGGCGATGTGCGTTCGACCGTCGCCTACGACCACTCGACCCAGTCGGTCTATGCCCTCGCCTCGAACGGTGTTCTGTATCGATTAGATGCCCGCACAGGCAGAGTGCAGGCAAGTTATGCGTCCAACCGCTCCAGCGCGCTACCGCTCCCCCCTGCGATTTTTGGCTCGCGGGTCTGGTTCTCGATGGGCAGTTCGGTCTTTTGCGTCCACAAATCCACCCTGCGCCTCATCTGGCGCTACGATGCGGGCAGTGCTGTGGCGACCCCTCCAAGCTACTCCGTCTCGCGCAACTGCGTTATCGTTGGCTGTCAAGACCGCTCGGTTCACGCAGTCGATGGTTCCAATGGCACACGCCGTTGGCGCAGTACGCCTATCCCGCCCGTTCACCCGCCGAGCGAACCAGTAGAGTACACCTATGGCTGGCCCGTGATCGCCGAAAACGCAGGCGTAGTGCTAATCAAGGCTCGGCTCGGCTGGGAGCGACTCTGGGCGAACTGGCCCCAAACGAACGCTCAACTGCGCCAGTTCCTCACTCAGAATCCCGAGCACCAAGCCCTGTTCGCGCTTCGGTTGGATGACGGCGTTGTGCCGTATATCGCACTGGTGGGGCACGGGGGCTACGGCGACCAAGACTACCTGCCGATGGGACCCCAGCCTGTGGTCAAACGCTTCCCCAACGGCAAGGAAGTGGTCTACACGGTCGTTCGGGCAACCCATGCATACGACTCGCGCTGGGACTCGCACTTCGGCGAGATGATGCTGGACGACTCGACGGTGCCCGGCTTACAAGGGGGCGACATCCGCTTCATTCGGTATGACTATCCGCCTGGTTCCAGCAACCCGTTCCTGCTCACCGATGAACAGCCGAATGTCTCGATGGCAGGTGATTATCTGTTCGGGGGACACTGGGAAGCGGGATTAGCGTTGCGTATCCTCGACCGCTCCAACGCACGGGGCAGTTTCACCAATCCCATCCCCTCCGAGCGTCTCGACACGATTGCCACCTCGCAAGATAGCACCGCATGCCCGTTCAGCCCGTCCCACTACTGCACGAGCTATCTCGAAAACACACGCTCGTACGACCGCGGATTCTACATCTACTACGGTCAGGGCGCGGTGTATGACCAGTATTGGAGCGAGTATGCCTGCTATGTGGTGAGCAACAGCAACCTCTACTTCCGCAGTGCTGATGGGGCGATAGTTGCGCTCACACACGGTCAGCCGACCGCCTCAGCTGAGTGGCGTCCTGTGTTGGCGCAAGCAAGACCCCAACCGCGCCCTGCCCCAGAGCGCATCCGAGCCGAACAAGCACGCGAGTGGGCGGGCTACGAGACCACCGTTGAAGGCACACTTCAGTTCGTCCATAATAACGGCAAGAAAGTGATGCTCGGCTTCCACAATCCTCATCGCGGACACTTCAAGATACTCATCCACAAGTCCCACTGGGAGCAGTTTGGGGGTAAACCCGAACGACGCTATCGGGTCGGTCAGCAGGTGCGTGTACAGGGCAAAATCGAGTGGTATCAGGGCGACCCTGCGCTCTATGCCACCCGCCCCGACCAGATTGAATGCGTTTGAAAAGCCTTTCACTTGATAGCACAGGCAGGAATGCCTGTGCTACTTTTATGGCGTATCAGTGAAGGTCTTCTCGGTGGTAGGGGCATTCGGAGTTGGCTCGAAAGTGACTTGGAGTACGAACGCGCTCTCGGAACCTTCGATTTTGGCACGGGTGGTCAGGCGCATCATCCGCATGAGCAGGTCGCCCTTGTCAATCACGATTTCGAGCTCATCCTCGCGATTGCGCTCGTTCTTGATTCGCCCCTTCAGCACCACCTGCTTCTCGTCCTCGCTGGCGACACTCAGTTGGCTAATCTGCTTACGAAACTTCTCTTGGCTCCCCGCACCTCCGAACAGGAACACCATATCATAGGTCGGCACCACTTCCACTGTGGTCAAGAGTTCAATCAGTGCCAACCCCGAATTGCCCACTTGGAGCGTTTGTCCCCCACCCTGAAGTTGACGCCCATCGCACAGATAGCGTTGGGGTTCGCCCGTGCGATTGTGGTCTTTCACCAGCAGGTTCATCATCGCGGGGCGTTTCAGCGTGTAAGCATAGGTCAATCGCTGAATCGCCTCCCCTTGCGGATTGCGCGGGGTTATCATCAACACCACCAACTCGGTCTTACTCTGAAGCGATTCGAGCTTGGAGTAGGCATCGAACGAGCGGTTGAGCCAGTCCAGAGCGTTGCGGTCTACTTGCGCCCACAGGCTGAGCGTGAGCACGCAGAACCCCATCAGCACCATCACCTTGCGCATAGCCGAGAGTATACCTTGCTTGCCAGTGCGCTAATTGCGTGGTACAGGAACGCCTTGCGCATGCAACGAAGCCAACCCAATGAGTGCTCGGCGTCGAACCGACTCTTCCGAGTTCTCGCGTGATGCTCGAACTAAGATTTGCATCGCCTCCTGGTGTTGTGCTGCTAAACCGACTAACCCATCCACAACTGCAATCCGCACATTCGGGTCTGGGTCGTTAAACAGGATTTGGGCTAACTGCTTCGGCACGCTTGGAAACTGTCCCCAAAACTTTATTAGCGTCTGTGCCAGCAAAGCGCGCACGGTAGCGGACGGTTCGATAGGAACTAACTCCCCTATCAGTCGAGCGGTCTGCTCAGTGGGGATTGATGAGAGCATTTCGGCTACCGCACGACGCAGGGGTTCGGCACCGCGTCGCGCTATCCGCTCCCAGAAGGGGAAAAACTCCAACGACCCGATGTTCGCCGTTACATCCAGCCAATAGCGCAACTGCTCTTCATTTTGCGACTGCTCCGCTTCCCGAATCTGGGTATGAACATACTCAAAGTAAGGTTCTACTGCCTTGCGCGCACGGCTTGCAACCTGTCCTGCCCAGCTGCCCAGCGCTAATCCTAAGGCAGAGCGCAAAGTGGGGTCTGACTCAGATTGATAAACTTGCCATAACTGCTCGAACAAAGTGGGATTGACACCTTTCGTGAGAACCATCTGGCGGGCAAGGATGAGTTGAATTTCTGGAGAGCGATTTCGCTGGTAGGCACTGAGAAGTATTGACGCACCAGTTTCACTCCCACTCACCGCGCCCAAGACCACCCAGAAACTCGCTTTCGGCTCAGTAGTCTCGTTTAGGAGCTGTTCTGCGAATCGTGTGGTGTCATTCGGATAGAGCACGAAGGCTCCCTCCAAAGCGAGTTGAAGGGGAATCTGCTGTTCTGGGGGCAGTTCACCCTTCTGATTGCCTAACGCTTGGATTTCCTCAATCAGTTGTCTCAAAGATCGCCCGCCTAATCGTGCCCTTGCTTGGGCTTGACGCTCATCTTCGGGAGTGGGTAGGCTGACCAAGTTTCGCCACTGAGAAGCGGTCTTGGTTGCTTCCGCCTCTTGACGCCACTTTGCAACAAGCGCAGGGTCTATTGGACGCTCTCTGAGAAGCCGTACCTGCACTCTATTGACCGATTCGCTCACGAGGGTACCTTTAGAGAAGCTTTGCTCGCGCACAACCCCCTCTACCGAGAGCAGGGCACTATCACGGTTTCGGAAGGTGTATCGAAGTTCCCCCGTGATTCGTTGCTCGAGCTGTTTGGGGTTAGCCGATCCAACAAAGCGTAGAAACTGCTTGCGATAAGCGGTCTCGGTGCGTGTTTGCCTCTCACGCCGATACCGACACACCACCTTGCCTGACGGATACGGCTCTTCAACTGTCCACTCGGAACGGCGTTCATTGGGCTTCAGCCACTGCAGAAACCACAGGGCGGATACTCTCAGGGCGTGATGCTCCAGAGTCTCTGCCTCTCGCTGAACCACCTCTATCGTCCCCTCTGAGCGCACGCGATAGTACCAGGGGGAGACACGCTTGGCTTGCTGTTTCCATTCGGCTTCGGGAAGCCCCTGTATATTCCAATCCAGCCACTCAGCGCGATAATATTGGCTCAAGACAGGATTCAATCGCAGACGATACTGAAGGCGTGCGTTCAGCCTAATCTTCTCCGATTGGGGGCTCTCTCCAGAGAGGGTAGCAAACGGGTTTGCGGGATACTGTGCTTGGCTGGATAGTATGACTTGGTACTCCCGCTGAATACTATTTCGCTCCATCGCTCTTGTTGTGTTAGGGGTGGCTATCGGGCAGGGATGCCCGATAGCCGTTAGAGAAACGATTAGGGCAATCTTCGGTTCCAGTTGACCAGTGTGCCGTTGTAGCACCAGCCGTTCCAGCTAAAGAGCGTGGCACTCGCTTCAGCACAGCGCCAGCCGAAGAACCAGATGCATCCCCGCGCATATCCCTGAATGTTGCCACTCAGAGCGCACAGGTTGGCATCCAGCCCTGCTGCAATCTGGTAGAACAGGGCGCCATTTTCGAAGCCGAGTTGACCGTTCGCACGACCCGTGACACCACCATTCAGGAAGGTGATGTTTCCGCGAACACCCACCTCCGCACGAGCTATCACGATATTAGCACCAAGCCATGCCTCAGCATAGCCACCGATACTACCATACGGATTAGCTTGGGCTTGCTGCTGGAACAAGTTGATGTTGACGTTCGCGGCGAGGTTGAGCGCACCGGACACCCCAACACGACCGTTCGCACAGATATTGATGCCGAGCACATTCACGCAGAACAGAGGAATGGTCGGGCTGTTCCAGTTGACCTGAGCGACGGTGAAGTTCCAGCTGCGCTGGAACCCTTGGAAGATAGAGGGCAATTGACCTGAACGCGAATCGCCCCAGACACGGCGTCCCAGCACATCGACCGAGACTTGGTAAGACCAGTTCGTTGCGTTCTGATCGGCGGAGACGGTAGCTGTTCCGTTTGCGGTAGCCACATCGGCTTCGTAGCTCGCTAAACGCCCACGCACCGTTCCGCTACCAGTTACGCTGGCATTGATAGGCATACTTAGACAGGCTTGAGCCGATACACTCCCGCGCAGCTGAACACCGAACAGCGAGTTGCCAAACCAGTTGCTCGTCCAACTGTTGGAGTAGTTATAGCAGCTTGCCATCGAGAAATCGCTCTCCTGCCCATAAACCGAGCCGTCTAAGGGAGCGTTCTCGTTGAGCCACTGAGCGTACGCTTCGGATTGCGCAATCTCCGCCTCCAACGTCGGCGAGAAGTACTCAAAATAGGTGTCCGTGCGCAGGCTATAACCCTGCTCGTTCAGCCACTGCTCCATCGCATTCAGCTGACGGTAGAAGTCGCCCGCACGCATTTTGACGCCGTTGACTTCGATAATATCGTCGGCATTCACAGGTTTGCCTGTGGTGGGATCCAGCATCTCAAACGGGGTGAACTTGATTGCAGGGCGGGGACGCAAAGTCCAGTCTTGGGGAACAGACCCCTCAGGCGACTCGTACTTGATGATAGGAATCGCTGGGGCTACAGGTTGAGCAGAGCCATTAGACGGGTCGAACTGCTTCTGCGACCACACAGAGACAGCCATCGATGCGAGAGCCGCAACTGCGGCGAACCGTACAGCCATCGTTCGGTTCATAGCTCCTCCTTGACCAAAAGAATGAGAATGTGCAGGTTCTCACCTGCGCCTACATTATAGCGCATTCGACCGAATTTGTCAAGGGGGGAGAAAGGAAATTTGGCGTGAGAAATCGTATTCTGGCAAGGAGAAAGGGCAAAATCGCCTGCGCTTACTGACTGAACCTTTAGTTAAAAAATAACCCAACTTTCCTGTTGCACCTCTTTCGTCATTCTGAGCCGAAGGCGAAGAATCTCCGCCCTCATCCCCAACCCCTCTCACGACGCTGCTTACTGCACGACAGTTTTTCGTACTTGTGCCTAAGGTGGGGTTCTGTTTGGCAGGGCAGACACGGGGGGCTGCCCCTACAGGTAAGGCGATTGAGTAGGGGCGCGCCCCCGTGTGCGCCCATTCTCTATTCTCCCTCAAAAAAGTGTCGCGCAGTAAGCACGACGCTTCGGGAGGGGGGAGCAGACCCTTCGCTTCGCTCAGGGTGACGGATAGGGGAGCGATTTTGCCTTGATACCCCTTTCCTCTATGGCACTCTCATCGGCATCGCCGGGAAAGTTGGCTAAAAAATACTCACGGAAGAATGGCAGGAATCTAACGGTAGCCATACGAATCGGATAGTGTGCGCAGTTGGTGGCTGGTTCTTGGGGTCATCCTAACGCTGAACTTGTGGGCGTTGGCGCACTGGCACTACGACGAGGGGCTGGACGATTTCGAGAACCTCGATGTGCGCGTCATCGTGCAGAACCTCCAGCAACCGCACCACCCACTCCAGTGGTTCGTTGGGGACTGGGCGCTGGGCAACGGCTTCTATCGCCCCCTACCGAGCCTACTCTACGAACTCGACTACGCGCTCTGGGGCACAAACCTGCTTGCCTACAAGTGGCTCAACGGACTGATAGCCACCCTCTGCACGATGCTCGCGGTCTGGTGGGCGTATGAGCTGAGCCGCGATTTTAAGCTGGCTCTCGGTGTGGGGTTTCTCTTCACACTCTGGCAGACAGGCTTGGTGGGCGCATACCCGAACTGGGTGGTCTATGTGGGGGGCGCGCTCGGCGGGGTAGCAGGCTACTGGCTCTGGCGCGATGGGCGTCGGGCGATTCTGCTATCGGCGTTGGTCATCACCGCCCTACTTGAGATTCGCTTCGTACCCAACTTGCCCGACTTGCACCTTGCGAGTTTCTCCTATCGCGCAGTGGGCTGGATTCCAGGGCGTACCGCAACGCTGATGACCCTCTTCGCGCTGATTGCACTTGCGAGTTATTGTCGCTATGCACGCACAGGGGGAAAAGGCTGGGCAATGGTGAGCCTGATAGGGATGTTGGGCGCGCTGGGCAGTTATGAAGGGGCAATCGTGTTGCCCGTGCTGATGGCACTCTGTGGCTGGGCGGTCTGGCGCACGGGGGGACGGTTTGTCTGGTGGCTCCCTGCGGTTGGGCTGGCTTTCTTAGCACTTTATGGGTGGCTCTATCTGTCAGTTGTGCCCATCGGGAGCGACTATCAAGTACAACGAATGCGACCGCTTACTTCGCTCACCCTCACCCTTCCCCGCTGGCTGATGACTCCCCTGCCCGAAACTTGGGGGCAGGTCGACTTCTTCCTTGAGGAACCCCGTGCTATCATTCTGCCTGCCTTTTGGCTCACGCTCTTGACGATGGGATGCTATCTGGTTGGCTGGTGGCGTGGTGTGCACCAACCGTTAGGCTCGCTGGGCTTACTGGGCGCACTGGTAGCATATGCCCCGCTCGCGCTGGTGATCCCTCTGATGCACTACTACTATCTGCCAGCGGTGTTCCGCGCCTTGTGGACGGTGGTGCTGATTCGAGGTATACTCCAACTATGCACTACACCGCGCCCGACGAGAAGGGCTATTTTGGTCGCTATGGGGGACGCTATGTGCCCGAAACGCTCATCCCCGCTTTAGAGGAGTTGACCGACGCCTACCTGCACTCCAAAAACGACGAAGAGTTCCAGCGCGAACTGAACTACTATCGCATCACTTTCGCAGGGCGTCCGACCCCACTCTATTTCGCACTCAATCTCAGCCGAGCGCTGGGGCATCAGGTGTTCATCAAGCGCGAAGACCTGTGCCATACGGGAGCGCATAAGATTAACAACGCGCTCGGTCAGGCGTTGCTGGCGAAACGCATGGGCAAGAAGCGCATTATCGCCGAGACGGGCGCAGGTCAGCACGGGGTCGCCACCGCCACCGTCTGCGCTCTGCTAGGGCTGGAATGCGAGGTCTATATGGGCGCGGAGGATATGCGTCGGCAGGCGCTCAATGTGTTCCGAATGCACCTGCTGGGCGCAAAGGTCATCCCCGTTGAAAGTGGAACCGCCACGCTCAAAGACGCCACCAGCGAGGCTATCCGCGACTGGGTGACCAATGTACGCACGACCCACTACATCATCGGCTCCTGTGTCGGACCGCATCCCTACCCGATGATGGTGCGCGATTTTCAGGCGGTAATCGGTCAGGAGGCGCGCGAGCAGGTCATGGCTTATGCAGGGCGCCTGCCCGACGCAGTGGTCGCCAGTGTGGGTGGTGGCTCGAACGCCATCGGTATCTTCTACCCGTTTATCGAGGACGAGGGCGTGCGCCTGATTGGGGTGGAAGCGGGCGGGCACGGGCTGGACACCGATGAACACTCCGCCAGTCTGACGGCAGGCGAGTACGGCATTCTGCACGGCTCCGCCAGCTTAGTGTTGCAGACCGAAGATGGACAGATACGACTCACCCACTCGGTCTCGGCAGGGCTGGACTATCCCGGTTCGGGACCTGAACACGCCTATCTGAAAGAGATTGGGCGCGCTGAGTATGTGGCGGTGACCGACGAGCAGGCGTTGGGGGCGTTCTTGTGGCTTACTCGGCACGAGGGCATCCTCCCTGCGCTGGAGTGCGCACACGCCTTCGCTTATCTCCACACGCTGGGGCAACAGTTAGAGCCGAACTCCGTGATTTTGGTCAATCTCTCAGGGCGTGGAGACAAGGATGTCCAGCATGTGGCGCAGGTCTTGAACGAGTGATACTTTGGTGAGAGCCTCTGGAGGTATTATACTCCCTATGAAATGTCCTGTCTGTCAGGTCGAGCTGAAGATTGCAGACCGTCTGGGAATCGAGATCGACTACTGCCCGAACTGTCGGGGCGTGTGGTTGGACAGGGGTGAGCTGGATAAGATTATCGACCGCGCCTTCCAAGAGAGTTCCCCTCGCAAGACACCTTCTGTACGCTCAGCCCCACCTCCCGAAGAGTATGATGACGAACCCTATGAACACCGAGACTACCCTCCACGCCACTCGCACGACCGCTACAAACGACGAAAGAAGCGCAACTGGCTGGAAGAGATTTTCGATGTGTTCGATTGAGACTTGGCGCTTCTCCAAAAGAGATTGCAAGGGTACCTAGTACTTGACCACAAAGGTTTCTGATGGTATCCTTTCTCCCGAAGCAGGAATCTGCATAAGGGAGGAAAACCATGCCCAGAACCAAAAAATATCCTGTTCAGCTGAGCGAAGAACAGCGTGCCTACCTGCAAGACCTTCTCAAAAGAGGGGAAAGCAAAGCCCGAACCCTTACTCGGGCCCGCATCCTGCTCCTATCGGCAGAAGGGAAAACAGACGAGTTCATTGTGGATGCTCTGAAAGTGGCCCCCCAGACCGTGCAAAACATCCGAAAACGGTTTGCCGAAGAGGGGTTATCGGCTGCGCTCTCCGAGCGGCCTCGTCCAGGCGCCCAGCGGAAACTGGACGGGAAGCAAGAGGCGTTTCTGGTCGCGCTGACCTGCAGTGCCCCACCCCATGGACGGGAGCGTTGGACGATGCAACTTCTCGCCGACAAACTGGTGGAGCTGGGGTGGTGAACTCCATCTCCGATGAAACGGTGCGTCGGGTACTAAAAAAAACGCCCTGAAGCCCTGGCAGAAGCAGCAGTGGTGCATTTCTCAGGTGACAGCCGACTTTGTTTGGCGGATGGAAGAGGTGCTGGATCTGTATGCCGAGCCGTACGACCCCAAGCGTCCGGTGATCTGTTTTGACGAACGACCGCTGCAACTGCTAGCGGATGTTCGGGAGCCCCTGCCGATGAAGCCTGGTCACCCCTTGCGGGTGGACTATGAATATAAGCGGTGCGGCACGGGCAACTTGTGGATGTTCTTTCAACCTCTGCGGGGGTGGCGCAAGGTTGCGGTGACCGAGCATCGGAGAGGGGAAGAGTTTGCTTACCCGATGAAAGCGCTGGTGGACGAGCTCTTTCCGGAAGCAGAAGTGATTCGGGTCGTGCTGGACAACTTGAACATTCACACTCTGGCATCGTTGTATCAGGTATTTGCGCCGGAGGAGGCGCGGCGGTTGACCCGAAAGCTGGAGTTTCATTATACGCCCAAGCATGGGAGTTGGTTGAATAGGGTGGAGATAGAGTTTTCTATTTTGTCTCGTCAGTGTTTGAACCAGCGTCTGTCGGATCTGGAGACGGTGCGGTGGGCGGTCGAGGCGTGGGCTAATCAGCGGAACGAGGTTCGAGCAACCGTGGACTGGCGTTTTACGACTTCGGATGCCCGCGACAAATTCAAACGCCTTTACCCACAATAATCACTGTGGTCAAGCACTAGAGCGTCTAACAAAAGTGGCTTGGGCATCTTGCCCAAGCAAGCGCACGGGCGGGACGCCTGTGCTACGAGTGTGACACAGACTTTCGTATCTGTGCGTCTTGAAACACAGGCAGGAATGCTCGTGCTATACTTTGCGGATGGGCAGGATGCCCGTGCTACAAATGGATTTTTCGGACAACCTCTCACGGGGTTGAGACTTTTGTTAGGCGTTCTTAGCGAGGGCTCAAGTTACCGAATAATCCCGTTCCTCAGCGCCCATACAACTGCCTGCATGGTGGTGCGTACTCCCAGCTTGTCACGGATTGTTGCCAACTCGCGCTTTAGCGTGGCGACAGAGCGTACCAAGACCCTTGATGCTTTTTCCACACTGCCACAATCCGCCACAGTTTGGAGCAATTGAACCTCATTAGCAGTAAGCAGTTTCAGCTCCGTTACAGTGGCATCTGCAACCACTGTGCTGTTTACTAATTCCAGCGTTTCACACTCACTCAACCTTTGCTCAAGGTAGAGTTTGAGCAGAGGGTCTCTGGAAATAATGCATACTCTTCTTCGCTTCACTGTCTCACCCCTACGGCAAATTCGCCAGTGCGAGTGTTTCTCCTGCCAACCAAAAGTATTAAAAAAAAAAATCGTACTTTTGTCCTTGACTTCGCAGTTGCCTGTCGGGTAATATAGGTTCGGATACATCTACAGTGAGGTATCCGATATCTGGAGGCTTACAGGAGGTATACCATGAGATTGAAGAGCGTGCGGATAGTGATCGCTATTGCGAATGTTGTAGCAGCCAGTTTGCTTCTTAATGCGTGGTCAAGCATAGCAGAAGAGGAAGTGCCTAGGCTCAATCCAGTTCCTGTAGGGGATTGTCCAAACCTGTTTAAGCCATGTATTGCTGGGTGCCGAGAGAGGCTTATAGGTCAACCTACGAAGGAGTGTCATACTGTCATAGCTCGTGGACTTCGAGTATGTTGCATATACGATGTTCAAATGATAAAGTGTAGTGGTCCTCCTCCAGCATGTGGTAATACCATTAAACGCAAAACGCTGAGCGATCAGGTACCTCTTGCCAGATGCGCTAGAGACGCACATGGGAATGTGACATGTGTTGAGGATTAGTGGTATTACCATGCGCGACTACCACGATTGGAGGTAAGAGATGAGATTGCTTATTCGTGAAGTGGCGCGCGATATTTGGAACGCCCTCTTATTTTTCTCTCTGTGCGTAATGCTATCATCATACCTCTTCATCATTAGAAGCGAGGCGGAAGGATTTTCTCTCATCCCGCCTTCTAATATCAGTTCATATGAGGATAGAGGTGTTGGAAACATCTATTTGCTGCCCTGCACTTCAGATGAGCAATATCGTGGTGCTTCCCCAGAAGAGATCAAGAGAGTGCTTGAAGAGAAATCGGAGGGCTATAATCATGCAACGCCGAGGAATCACACTCGCTGAACTTTTGGTTGTGATCGGGATTATCATCTTGTTGGCAGCGCTGCTCTTTCCCGTTCTCCTTTCGGCACGGTCCGAAGCGCGAAAAAACGCCTGCATCAACAACCTCAAACAACTCTGGACAGCTATCGAACTGTATCGCCAAGACTGGAACGGCATAGACCCTATTGAAGGTGTAGCCATTTCAATCCATAAACTGGGACTACCCGACGGTTATGATGAAACTGTGCCCGAGCACTGCGGAATAATTTCCCTGCAGTATATCCGCAACTGCGAAGTATGGTGGTGCCCAAACCGATATGCCGACCCTAACTACGAATCGTACCGTGCAAGCCTGCCTGGCTTGGTAAGCACTTATAACTTTGTATATTTAGATGAGTTGTTCCCCTTAGCGATTGCCAAACGACCCGATTTCCCTATTCTGAGTTGCGTATACCACAATCGAATCAAGAAAGGGCATGTACGAGGGCGGGCAAGACCTTATATGGATAAACAACGCTCTCTGGGACTATCGCTGAACGGGACGGTGCGTTTCTGGGAGTACCACGAGATGATTTGCGGACCAGAGGGTAAGCTATGCCATTAGCTTGAAAAGACACAGCACCTCGATGGCGAGCAAATGTTCAGCAGAAGCATCGAGGGTTTTGTTGGTATCATCAGCGAAGTTCAGTGCGTGCTAGCCCCAACCATTCAGGTATAACCCTGCCTATGAAGCGTTCTATTGGGCTGGCGTTGCTGTTGGTGTTGGTCGGGGTCGGCATCGTGAGCCTACTGCCTCGAACGCCCCACACCGAGACCGACTTCCTGAACGCAGTTCGCAAGGTCGTGCGTGGGGGCGATGTGAACCGCCTGCGCGCACTGGGCGAGACGCCCGATACGCTCCACTGGCATATCTGGCTACACGATAAAGATAGCCTGCCCAACTGGTCAGTGAGCCTGTTCCCCGCCCCAAAGGGCTACGCACAACCGAGCGAACAGTGGCTCATCTTCCACAAGTTCCAGCTGGTGCAGGAACTGTGCGACCGCGTCCATCCCGTTCGCAAGACGGCTAACGGCTATCGTTTGGGTGCGGAAGTGCCCGAATCGGTTCCTGTGCCGTTCGAGATAGCGTTCCACGACTTGACGGTGCGCTTCGAACCGAAAGCGCGCAGGGCCCTCATCCGCGACCAGATAACAGTCAAGCGCACCCAGCCCGACGACCGCGCCCTGCTGATGCGCCTGAACGCGCCCTATTCTGTCCGCTCGGCACGCTACAACGGCTCAGCGATACCTGTGATGCGCTTTGACGATGAACCCACGCCCCCACTTCCCCAATCGGGCTATTGGCTGGGGCGAGCAGGTGGATTGGTCTGGCTTCAGGGCGATAAGCCCCTGCCCGACCAATTCCAACTGGAGCTGGAGTACGACGGCGTTATCGAGTTTCTGCCTGATGACCGTGTGAACGAGCAGGTCGCTGTGCTATGCTCGTATTGGTATCCCCACATCGGGCGCTTGCCTGCCAAACACCGCGTCTCGATACACACCCCACCCGATTGGCTCGGCTTCGGGCAGGGCAATCGGGTTCGTGAAGTGTTGAAAGATGGAGAACGCATCACCACTTGGCAGAACGACCTACCCGTGTGCTTCTTCTCGGTGGTGGCAGGAGCGTTCCGAGAAACGGCGAGCGCACGCTCCCAAAAATCGGGCATACCGATACGCGTGTTCCAGATAGACCCCGACCCAGCACGCGCCCAACGAGTCGCCCAACGCACCGCCCAAGCGATGGACTTCGTGGAGAAACTGCTCTCACCCTATCCCTACCGAGAGTACATCGTCTTGGAAGTGCCCGATTTTGGAGATTCGGGGCTGGAGGCGTATTCGTTCACCTTCGTCGACCCCACTATCTCGGAGTGGGCGGGAAGCCATGAACTGGCGCATACCTGGTGGGGCGGAATCGTGCCCAACACCTACATCCGCTCTATCTGGAGCGAGTCGCTCACCCAATATGTCGACTCGGTGCTGTTTGCCAACAACGAGGACGGCACGCTCCAGCTGGGGCTGGCGACCATGACAGAGGAGACCGTGCCCATCGGTTCAGCGTATGTTCCGCTCGACCCTGTGATGGCGATGGCGGGCTATATGCGGGGCGCATATGTGATGCGCATGCTGGAGAACGAGATTGGCTCGGAGGCGATGTTGCGCGCGATGCGTCGCTTCCTGCAAAACCGCAAGGGCAAAGCGTCCGAGTGGGAGCATTTCCAACAGGCGGTGAACCAGACCACTGGCAAGGACTACCGCTGGTTCTTTGAGCAGTGGATCGAGCGCGCAGAGTTCCCCGTGCTGGAGATTGTCTCTGCGAAAGTGGAGGGCAATCTGGTGCGATTGAGGCTTCGGCAGTCGGGCACGAGCCAGCCGTTCCGATTGCGCCTGCCCGTGCGCTTGGTGAGCCAGCGCGCCGAGCAAGAACACGAGGTGCCCCTTGTGATGACCGAGCGGGAGCAGGAGTTCAGCATAAAAACTCCCTTCACCCCGCGTCATCTCTCGCTGGAGCCTGAGCGGGGCTATTCGCTCGTGCGCAAGCCAAGTTCTGAAAGGGGCAACCCGTTCCTGAGGTCGCTATGATGCCGAGAGCGACGCCATTTCGGGGTGCTTGCTGAAGAATCGCTTCAGCGCGGGCCACACATCTTCTTTGGAAGTAATCTTGACCACCACCACGCGCGGGTCGTTGCCGAACACTTCGGTGAGTGCCTGTCCCAGCGGTGCCAACCCGCCTGAACTGCCCCACAGGTCGTTCGCAATCTCGCCATACCCCACGAGGTTCGAGTATTCCACCAGCCGCTTCATATGTTCCACCACTTCGTGGTCGCCCCAGTTGTAGCCGTCCGAGAACATAAAGGGGTAGATGTTCCACTCGCGGGGGTTATAGCGTTTCTCCAGAATCTCCAACGCCAGTTTGTAGGCGGCGGACAGGCGCGTTCCCCCCGAATCGCCCGCCGAGAAGAAGGTATGCTCGTCCACCTCTTTCGCTTCGGTGTGGCAGGTGATGAACACAATCTCGGTGGCGGTGTACTTGGTGCGCAGGAAACGAAGCATCCAGTAGTAGAAACTGCGTGCGATGTAGGCTTCGAACTCGCCCATGCTGCCCGACACATCGCGCATGGCGATAATCACGGCGTTGCGCTGTTTTTCGGGCACGATTTCCCAACTCTTGAACCGCTTATCTTCCTCACGGATTTCCCAGCTTGGGTTGCCTTCGGCGGCGTTGCGCTTCCACGCATTAATCAGCGTGCGCTTGCGGTCGATGTTGGACTGCGGACCGCGACGCGCTATCGTATCGAAACGGACTTGGTCGGCAAGGATGTCTTTGGTTCCTTTCTCGCGCAGGTTCGGTAGGTGGAGGTCTTCGAACACCATCTGCACGAGCTCCTCGATGGTGAACTCTGCCTCATAGAAGTCGACACCCGGTTCCGTGCCTGCCTGTTTGCCAGAGCCTTGCCCCTGCTGACCCGAACGCCCAATGACATCGCCGGGCTGACTTCCGCCCTGCCCTTGCCCCACGCCCTTCTTGCCGTGCGGGTCGTAGCGGATGTGGGGCAGTTCCAGCCCACGAATGGGGATTTTGATAATCTTGCCGTCTTCTGCGGTGATGATGTCCTGCTGACCGATAATCTCGCCGAGATTCTCGCGAATGACCTCCTTCACCTTCTCGTTGTGGCGAAGGCGGTCTTTCTCGGCTCGGCGGTGGAGGTCCCAATCGTCCGTTGATAGCCAATAACCCGGTATACGCTCTTGCACCGTTTCTCCCCCTGTAATTATAGTACCGTTTTGCAGGGACGAAGTTCCTCTCTAATTTTCGGACAGTTGGGGGCAAATATGGAGAGACCCCTGCCATCCTTCCCAACGGTGTTGTGGTATAATCGCAGGTGCAGAGATTTGGTACTTCGCCACCTGCGCACGGGGAGGTTTTTGGCAGATGAAGATACGACCACCGCGCCATGTCGTCTGGAGTGCAGATGAAGTCGACCTGAACGACCCGTTCCAGCGCCGTTGGTACTTGCGCCAAGTGCTTCTGCACGGGCGCGAGGAAGATGTGCGTCAGATTGATAAGGCGGAGTTGGCACAGGTACTCGATGAACTGGAACTCCCCGAGCCGATTTACGAGCTTTGGAAACGTCATCTAACTCGGCTGGGTTACTATGCTCAAGGGTAAAAACTTACTTTCACTTGGGCAAAGGCGCTTCCTGCGTTTCTTCTCCAGAGTCCCCGATAGCCAACACTTCTACCTAACAGGTGGTACCGCACTGGCTGAGTACTATCTGGGTCATAGGTACTCATATGACCTTGACCTTTTCACAACAGAGCCGTCCTTGCTCTCTCCATTTAGCCGAGTATTGGAGGTACGAGCGCGCCAAGGACGACACCCCCTGCGAGTCGTCAAGCGATACGAGACCTTCGTGGAATATGTCTACGAGATGGAGCCTGAATTTCGTATTCAACTGGCGGTCGATAGCCCGTACCGTTTTAAGCCTCCAGTCGCTACCGAACTCGGCATATTCGTAAACGATTGGAATGACCTGAAGGTGGACAAGTTGTTGGCATTTTATGGGCGTGCTGAACCTCGCGATGCGATTGACCTTTACTTTATCTTAGAAAAGGAAGACCTTTCAAGCCTACTCGCTCAGGGTGCAGAAAAAGACCCAGGATTCGACCGCTACTGGTTCGCAGTCGCTTGTCAAAGGGTTGCCAACTTTCCAGACGAGATAGAGCGATGGGGCGTTCAGATGATTATTCCTGTAGAGTCAGCGTCAGTTAAAAGACGCTTGCTGGACTTAGCCGACCAGATTATGGATGAGCTCCAGTAAAACAACAGGCGTACCACAAGAGCGGTATAATCCAGTGCGGACATGTCGAAGCAAAGGCAATCGGAGAAGCCCTTAGCGGAAACGAATCCTCACCTGCGCGACCCAGAAAAGCGGTGGCGTATCTTGGAACACAGTGCCTATGAGTCGTCATGCTTCGAAGGTGCGCGTGGACTCAAGCGGGTGCTAACAAGTCCTACCTCTGCACGGCGAAAGGCTTCAAGAAAGAAATCGCAGAGGAACGGTGGTTGAAGGTGTTCGGAAAAAGTGATTTGGGCATCATACCCCCGTCATTCTGAGCGAAGCGAAGAATCTCGAAAGACCACTCCCTACTCCCCTGCTTGTCATCCAGAGCGAAGCGAAGAATCTCACGGGCGGGACGCCTGCACTACGACTGCCCACTGCCCTCCCTACTCCCCATTCCCCACTCCCCTCACCTCCAATTTCGGGTAAATTCCCTCTGATGGCGCAGGGTGGACACAGGCAAGTTCAACTCGGAGGGGCGTTGCTGTGCCTCTTGCTCCTGTGTACACCCCCAAACGCACCCTGCCAAGAGACCCTCGAAATCGTCCGAACGGGCACGATAGAAGTCGAGCGCAACCGCATCGCAGGCGAATCGATCGAAGCACGCTGGCGCGAGTACCTACTGTTCGGCACACGGCTGGAAGGTCAGCCGAACGAAGGACGCTACCGCCTCTTCGACGGCGTGCGCCTCCAGAGCGATGCGCTCCAAGCGCAAGGCACAACGCTGGAACTCAATGTGGACACCCGACGCTGGCTCTTGCGAAACGGCTCAGCAGAGTTGCGCCCCCAGTTCCTACAAGACCGCCTGCTGGAGAGCCTCTACCTGCGTGGAGAGCAACTCTCAGGTGAAGGCAAGCAGGTGGAAGGCAGGGACCTGCAAGCGACCACCTGCAACTTGGACGAACCCCACTTCTGCTGGCACGCCGAC
>FWPU01004040.1_pt1 | contig 35082 bp, 25 predicted proteins | sample 2228361 | NCBI WGS metagenome assembly FWPU01 (sample SAMEA103939777, study PRJEB20133) | metagenome
CCGCCAGATCGACATACCCGGCGGCGCGCAGCACCGCAATCGGGTCTTCCTGCGCGTAGGCGTTCAGGTCACCCATAATCAGCACGTCGGTGTCGCCCGTGCCGGTCGGGTCGCTCGCCAGCCACGCCACCAGCTCCTGCGCGGCGTTGCGCCGCACCAGGTTGCAGTTTCCTGCGCCATCGCCGGCATCCGGCGCATCGCATGGACTGCCCTTCGACTTGAGGTGATTGACCACAACGGTCACCGTTTCACCGGTCGCGCGGTGGCGGAAGGTCTGCGCCAGCGCCGGACGATTGCGCGGCGCGCTGTCGCCGCCGTTCACGAAGGCCACCGTGTTGAGCACCGCAGTCTGACCTGCCGGCTCGACCACCGCCGGTTTGTAGATTATCGCCACCTTGATCGCGTCCGTGCCGAGCGCATTCGTCTGCCCGGTTGCGGCATCGACATCGATAAACGCATACGTCCCCGGCGCAGTTACCGCGTTCAGACGATTGACGAGTTCGGCCAGCGCGCTTGCTGGCCCATAGCCGTCATTCTCGACCTCGATCAGGCCGAGCACATCGGCGTCGAGACGCTGCAACGCAGCCAGCAGTTTGGCATTCTGGCGCTCGAACTCGGTGGCATTCTCCGCGCCGCGACAGCCGGTCGACGGACCGCCGACGCCGAACGTGCAACCGCTGAAGGTGTTGAAGTAGTTGAGCACGTTGAACGCCGCCACACGCAGGTCGCCGCCGACGTTGACCGGCAAATCCGGGCGCGGGTTAGCGGTCACAAAGTTGGGCGCGCCGCCGCCGAGCGCATTGATCGGACGCAGGCGGTAAGCATTGCCGCTGGCGGCATTGCCGGCCCAGGTGTAGGTCAGCACGCCAACGACACCGGTCACGGCATCGCCGCCGCGCAGCGTATTGCCGGCGCTGAGCGGATTGCCGCCGCGTCCGAAGCGGATTGGGTCAGGGTTCTGATTGTTCAGCTCATCGTCGAGAATGATCCGGTTGAGATCGTTGGCTGCCTGCAACGCCAGCGCCGCCGCTCCAGGGGCGACCGCCGCTGTCGGCTGGCGCAGCCGGGCGCCGGAACTGAGCACGACCTGACCGAAACGGCCAAGCTGGAAATGCTCGGTGACGTACAGGGTCTGCGGGAAGCGTACAAGCATTCCTTCGTAGCGTTCGAGATAATCGGGGCTGGGGAAGGGCATCAAGACATCAACCGGATCGACGGACGCCATCATCCCGCAGAACTCAATCGCCGTCACATTGCCGATCTGGGTCTGATCCTGAAACTCGGTTGCGGCGCCGGTGACCTGCACCACCTGTCCGAGGCTGACCGAGTTATTATTGCTGTTGAAGACGAAGATGCCTTCAGAGGTGAGCGGATCGCCATCGACCTGGGCAATCTCCTGGAGGTAGAAACCGCGCAGGTTGGGAGCAGGCCCCTCATAATCGCCCACGACGACCCCCTGAACGGTGACGACGGTGCCGCTGAGCGGGGTGGTTGCGCCGGAACCCTGCACCTGGTTGATCGGAATGTCGGGAGCGCTACAGGCAACCGGTTCCGGGGTGGGTGAGGGCGTCGGCGATGGCGTTGGCGTGGCGCTGCCGATCGGTTCGCCACGCACCGTCACCATGTCGAAGCGCAGGGTGCCGGTTGTCGCATAAGAACTGGTTGGGTTAGAAGCCGCGTAGCCGCTGGATGTCGCGAACGCCGCCACGACGCGAAAGACGACGTTGGGATTGTCGTTGAGCGCCGGGATGCTGCTGAAATCGAAGGAACGGTTGTTGAACCAGGCATCGCCGGCTGTCGCTACGAACGTCGTGGCTTCGGCGAAGGTTGCCCCGCCGTCGGTCGAGTAGAGGAGCGCAACGGTATTAGCGGCAGTATTGCTGTGGCGCAGATCGAAACTGAACAGAATGTTCTGGAAACCGATCGTACTCACCGCAAATTGCACGCCACGAGTGCGATTACCAGTGCCCTGAGGGGCATACGTGGTGGTGTTCCACGCCGAGTCGTCGCCGGTGGCGGGATCGGTGCTGCCGCCGCTGGCATCGCCGCTGGCAAAGGTGGCGGTGACACCGCCGACCAGTGCAGCCGTTCCGCTGCCGATGGCGGGGGCGGTCGTGCCGGTGGACGTATTACCGTCGGGAGTAGGGGAATTGAACGTCCACTGGGTGATGATGGTGGTGGCGGCGGCGGCGCGGTACGGTGCAGTGAGCGCGCCGGTGAGCAGAAGCGCCAGGGTGACGAAGATCAACGCCAGGCGCCGTACCGCCGAGAGACGATAATGGAATGATGCCATTGGTGTTTACTCCTTACTTCCTCTCTCCTTGCATGTGTGTCGTGCACTGTGTTGCGGACAAAAACCTGCACGAAGCTGCTCCTTGCGTGCAGGGCGACCCTCTCTCCAACTCCGGTCTCACTTCCTTCCTGTTACCTTTTTCTCGAGAACGCGGGCAGCCCTGCCTGAACGAACGCGGTCGCAGGCGCCCAGATGCGCTGTGCCCAAATGTAACAACCTTCTCTGTGCGTCAACAGTACACTGTGTGACAGGGACGCCCGGCGCTCCCGCCGGAGCCGGTGCAACAGTGTATTCCCGGCTGCAACCGGCACAACCCTGCGTTCTCCCCCGCAACCTCCCGCGGCTTCGCCGCACACTGCGTTATGAGCGTGAACATCGATCCGGATACGCGGATTGTTGACCTGTATGCGAGCAAGCCGCGTGCGCACCCGGCAGCGATGTTCATGCCAGTCCGCCATGCGCATGGCACATAACGCCACGATGAGCGAGAACCGATCACACCCGCGATCGGCTCTGTTCCCATCGGTGGATAGAATCCAGCCAGGGGATTGACCACTTACGTTGCGACTTTGTCTATCTACCGGCTCGATGCGATTATACCCGGAGTTTGGTTAAAGACGAAGCGCAGAATTGTTAAGAAACACGGATAACAGTATTACAGTATTTTCAGACAACCCTTTCTTGACACTGTTCGCACTGAAGTGCTATGCTGATCAGGCGCGACGCAGCAGCTTTCGTGTCAGGAATCGTTTCATGTCGGGTCGCACTGCACTTCTCCGCCTGATCACTGTCGCCTTTCTCCTTCTGACGGCGCTGATCGCCCCGGCGCACAGGCTCGTCGCACAGGCAACCGGCAGTATCACAGCATCGCCAGGCGCTCTGAGCGAAACAGTTCCACTGGGGCAACAGGTCACGCAACCGCTGGTGATCACCAATCCCGGATCGACGGCGGTCACTGCGCTGCTGTACGAAGCGCGCACACAGCCGTTGCTGGCGACGATGCACACCATCGGACCAGCAAGCGTTTCTCTGCCGCAGCAGGATCACTCGCTCGATCCCCGTCTGGCGGCGCAACTGGACGAACCTGCAGAACACGGGTCGTTCATCGTCTATTTGCGCGACCAGGCAGACCTGAGCGCTGCGTATGGCATCACTGACTGGTCAGAACGCGGGCGCTTCGTCTATCGGACGCTGGTGGAGCATGCTGAACGCGCACAGCGCACGCTGCGCGCGGAATTGACGGCGCGCGGTCTGACGTACCGACCATTCTGGATTGTCAATGCCATTCAGGTGGAAGGTTCACTCGCCGATGCGCAGGCGCTGGAACGGCGCGCTGACGTAGCCCTGGTGCGCGCCGATGTCAGCATCATGGTTGCACCACAGGCGGTTCCTGCAAGTCTCGACACGCGCTGCAGCACTGATGGCAACCCGGTGTGCTGGAACATTCGCGCCATCGGCGCGGATCGCGTCTGGAACGAGTTTGGCGTCACCGGTCAGGGTGTGACGCTCGCCTCGATCGACACCGGCGTCCTGATAAGCCATCCTGACCTGCGCAACCGGTACCGCGGCGCGCTCGGCAATGGCGAATACGACCACAACTACAACTGGTACGACCCGCAGGGGACATTCCCTGCACCCACCGATCAGAACGGGCACGGAACGCATACAGTCGGCACAATGATCGGCGGGCGCGCGGGTGGCGAGCGGTTTGGCGTGGCGCCTGGCGCGCGCTGGATTGCTGCGCAGGGGTGTGAAGGGTCATTCTGCAACGAAAGCGACCTGATCGCTGCCGCGCAGTGGGTTCTGGCGCCAACCGACCTCAACGACCGCAATCCGCGACCTGATCTGCGCCCATTGATTGTCAACAACTCCTGGGCTGGCGGCAGCGACGATCCCTGGTATGCCGGATACACCGCCGCCTGGCGCGCAGCCGGCATCTTTCCGGTCTTTGCAGCAGGCAATGGCGCCGGCATCTGCCGCTCGATCGCGTCGCCTGGCGACTATGCCGATGTGGTGGCAGTGGGCGCCACGAACCGCAGCAATGCCATCGCATCATTCAGTCTGCGTGGTCCGGCAGCCGATGGTCGAATGAAGCCGGACTTCGTCGCTCCTGGCGATGGCGGCATCTACTCTGCCCATCTCAACGATGGCTATGCCTCGCTGCGCGGCACCTCGATGGCAACGCCGCACGTCGCTGGAGTCGCAGCGTTGCTCTATTCAGCAAATCCATCGCTGATCGGCGATTTTGAGGCGACCTACGCCATTCTGCGCGACACGGCGCGCCGGATTGCGGATGACCAGTGCGGCATCGTGTCCGATGGGGGCAACAATGTCTACGGTTGGGGACTGGTCGACGCGCACGCTGCCGTTGCCCGCGCGCGCGTCGATGTGCCGTGGCTGCGCCTCGCATCGACGACGGCAACCCTCAATCCGGGGCAGAGCGCAGCCATCGACGTGACCTTCGATGCCAGCCGTGTTGCTGCCCCAGGAACCTACACAGCGCGCATTCAACTCTATGCCGGCGATCTGACCCGTCCACCGGTGACCGTCGAGGTAACCATGAATGTGACCACGTCGGGAACGACCGTTAGCGGCGTTGTGCGCGATGCAGAGACGGGTGAGGCGTTGCGTGCAACGGTCAGTGTCAACGGCGGCGCCGGAGTGACGACTGCTGCTGACGGAACCTATACGCTCATTCTGTCGCCAGGCGTCTACACACTCACTGCGACCGCGCTATCGTATACGCCGCAACAGCGTACAATCACGGCGCCGGTGAGCGGACCGGTCGATTTTGCATTATGGCTCGATGCGCCCAGGCTCACGCTTTCAACCGACTATGTCACAACAACGCTCGATTTCAACGCCGCTGCCGAGCGAACCGTGACAATCACGAACACCGGTACGCGCCCGCTGACGTTTGAGTCGAGCGTCGAGTATGCGTCCTTCGGCATCTATCGCAGTGACGAACCCGGTGGACCTGTGTATCAATGGATTGACCTCCCCGCTGACGCGCCAACGCTTGAGTTGACTGACACAACCCGGATCGACGATATTCCTCTGGGGTTTGACTTTCCGCTCTACACTCTGACGTTCACTGAAACGTCGGTCACGTCGGACGGAACCCTTTCGTTTGGCTGGCCCTACTCGTACACCGGTTTGCTCGAACGCTGCCTGCCAGCAACGGAAGCATTCTTCTACCTGCTGGCGCCGTTCCGCAGCGATCTCGATCCGTCGCGTGGCGGTCAGGTGCGCCATGGAACGGTTGATGACGGCGCAACATTCGTCGTCAGTTTCGAGCGCGTGCCGCTGGCGCAGGGTCCTCTGGATCAGATGTATACGTTTCAAACGCTGCTTCATCGCGACGGGCGCATCACGTTTCAGTATGCCGACCTGAGCGCGCTTCCGGAACGTCTGAGTGTTGGCGTTCAGCGAACCCTGAGCCAGTTCCAGCGGGTTGGATGCGGCGCCGATACGCCTGTCGCTCCGGGTCTGGCGATCGAATTCAGACCTCAGTTTAGCCCGGAGGGGTGGTTAACTGTAACGTCGGAGCGGGGTATGATTGCACCAGGGGGCAGCACGACGCTCCGGATCGTCTACCGCTGGCAGGCGCCGCCCCAGGGGGCGCGCCTGCGCACCGCAATTACGCTGACCAGCAGCGATCCGCGCCGCAGAAGCGCAACAATCAGGGCTGAGGCGGCAATGCGTCCGGCGCCTTATGTCGTCTGGCTTGGGATCGCAGCGCGGTAGCGCCTCGGGCGCAGTGATGCGTGGTATAATACTGCTGCGTCCTGGAAGCGAACGATATGTCTCCGTTGCACCCATTCACGGTACATCTGCCGATTGGACTGTTGCTCGGCAATGCGATCATGACGGCGCTCTATCTCTGGCGCGGTGATCGCTCGCTCGAAACGGCGGCATACCATTGTTTGTGGTTAGGATGGCTGCTGCTGCTCCCGGCAGTCGCCACCGGAACGATCGATGCGGCGCGGCAGGTGTTCGACCCGGTGCGTCCACGCGATGATGCACTGGTCTGGGTCAATGCCCACGCGCTGGCAGGCGTGGCAGTAATGGTCGTCTACTGGCAGGCGTGGCAGTCCCGGCGACGGAACCCGACGATCCTGGATGATGCCAGGACGCGACGCGGGTATCTGGCGCAACTGGCAATCGGCGCAGCGCTTGTCGTGCTGACCGGCTGGCTGGGTGGGCAACTGGTCTATTCCTTGCGTCTGGGAGTAGGATGAGGAGTGATCCGTGATCGGTCTGTTTTTCTATTTGCTGCTCTGGATTCCACTCAATCTCTTGCGGTTGATATGGTCCGACTGGAAGATTGAAGGGCGCGAGAATCTGCCGCCGCGCCCTCAAGGAATGATCCTTGCGGTGAATCATCTGCACTGGAGTGACATTCTCGTCGTTGGCGCATCGCTGCCGCTCTCGCATCGTCCCTGGTGGGTCGCGAAGGTCGAACTCTTCAGCCATCCGATCACAGCCTGGTGGTTCCGTACCATGCACGTCATTCCGATCCGGCGCGGGCAGCGCGACCTGGCGGCGCTCGAAGCCGCCGAAGAAGCGCTCAGACAGGGCGCCGTGCTGATTATGTTCCCTGAAGGTCACCGCAGCGATACAAAGCAATTACAGCAGGGGCGCGGCGGTGCGGTTCGCCTGGCGGTGCGCTCTGGCTGCCCGATCGTTCCGGTCGCCATCTGGGGAACAGAAGCGGGATTTGGCGGAATCGCGCGACGCAGTCCGGTGCGGGTTCGGTTTGGGAAACCATATCACCCGCCTGTGGACGGCAACAAGATACCCTTCGATCGAATGAGCGAACTCACCGACGATATGATGCTGCGGATCGCTGCGCTGATGCCAGAGAAGTACTGGGGACACTACCGTGAGCGTATGCTGACGGAGACGACAGCGCAATCATCGTAATGCCGGACATGCTGCTGCCTGGCTCATTGACAGCAGTGATGCCCTCGATGCTTATGCCTCCGATGGCTCTTCCGGTCCCAGGATCAGATCGGCGATGTACACCGCAAGACGCGCCGCAAGAGTCGTCAGCAGCAGGCTGAGCAACCCGACCAGCAGGCGCCGTTTCATTTCGTCGTCGAACAGGGTTGCATTCATCGTGCAATGATCTCCTTTACTCGATTGCCCTGAGATGTGGGAATGCGGTGCGCAACCGCGCGACAATCGCCGCTGCCTCGGTGCGTGCTGCCTCCAGTGTTGCGCCATCCGGCTGAGGGAGTTCCAGCATGCGCTCATCACTCCCCGGTCCGGCAGGAAAGCGTCGCCTGAGCGCAATAGCCGCTGCCGTCGCTCCTGCCAGCGCACCCAGCATGATACCCAGCATCAAGCCATCGTCTGAGCGCCGGTCATTCATTATATCACCTCGAGATAGTCGGCGTCGGGCAGCGGCGGGAATGGCGTCGTCGGCAACGTCTGATACCAGTACGCTACCGACGCGATATCATCCTGCAGCGGCAGATACCGTCTGCCGCTCCGCCAGCCCAGCGCCTGAATGGTGACCCGCAGATCGTGCTCGAACCGGATCGGGTCAGTAATGTGCCAGCGATACATACCGAACCGCATCTGCGAACGGTAGAGACCATCGGGACGGATGACCTGCGCCAGGCCGGAGTAAGGAGTCGTGAACTCGCGGTAGCCGCCCTGTTCTTTCCCGACGTCGAAGTTGTACGATCCGCAGAAATAGTCTTCGGTTCCGGTACCGCAAATCGTCGGGTACTCGTCGTCGCCGTCGATATAGAACTTGATCTCTCCTTCGCCCCACCAGCCGTTGTTGTTGACCCCCCACGCCATGGAGGTTCCAACATACTGCCCCTGCCCGCGCACCCCGTCGAGAATGGTATATACCTGTTTATAGGGCAAAGGATTGACACGTCGGAACTGCGCATGGAAATATGCCGCGTCGTCGGGGACGTCGGTTTCGGTAAAGGTGATCTGGTAATAGAGTGTCATTTCCTGGGCTGCGATGTTGGTCATCGTCATGCGAAACCCATTCCGGTAGGGCATTTCCCAGTAACTGTTGAACGCACTGCCGGGATTGACACATACCGCGAGGGAACTGATCTGGGCATACTGACCCCACCCGCATGCAAAAAAATCTCCTGCCGGGCATTCGACCGACGGCGTTTCCTGACCGTCCCAGTAGATGCGCAGAATACTGTGACGCCAGTGCCCGGTCAGTGTCATCCAGATATGCTGAATGGCGCCAGACCCCTGAACCGCGGCGAGCGTGCGCGTTTCGCCGGGAGCAATCCGGATCGATGGTGATATCTTCCAGCCGACCCCCAGATCGCGGGCGCATGATGCCCCGGTTCCGTCGGTGGCCATGCCGCCTTTGCCTTTTTCACCGGTGACGTTCTCAGGACTGATGGAGCGGGTCCGCGCCTTCGACAGACGCGCCAGATTGCCAAGATGCATGCCGAGACCGTTGAACAACGCCATGCTCAGACACCCTTTGCGCTCATACGCATCATGCCGCTGTGACAATGACATCAATGATTATACCGCAATGCCGGGAAGATCTGTAACTGCAGTTCTTTCCAGGCGCCTTCTGAGCAAAAGAGAGGGCGGGTTGAGCGCTCGTATGCGTACATAGAAATATTTCCCGAATACGCAAGGGAATCTTTCCTGATGAAAGTGAAAATACTCCTCATGGAAAACGGGTCTGCTTTCAAAAGACGCTAAACAGGGCTTAGCTCAAATTTCGACGAACTTTGACGGCTTATTAACCGAAAACCATCATAGTTCAGGCAGCCGTGCTCGTCGTGCTGATACAGCCAGCAGCGGATGTGTACGGCACGGCTTGGAAATTAAGGAGGAGAAGAAAACATGTACCGCAGGACTCTGGTCGTTCTTTTCGTATTGTACATGCTGGCGCTTGTCATAGCGCCGCAAGGTCTGGCCGCACAGACATCAGAACCACGTTTATTGACCGATCCGTTCCTTCAGCTGCCGACTGCTACAACCGTGCGGGTTGTATGGTTTACTGAGTTCGAAGGACAACGTCACTTCATCAACTACGGTACAGGCTTACAATACACGGCTGAGGCAACGACCACACGTCTGACGCGCATGTATGAGGATGCCAGTTCACGCATCTTGAATCGTCCATCCCCTTCGAGTGTGACTGAACGTCCTATCTGGCGTCATGAAGCAATTGCTACAGGGTTGACCCCAAACGTGCGGGTACCATACACCGTGACGAGCATCGATGATATGGGGAGAAGTGTCACCAGTCGCCAGTTCACCCTTCAACCGTTGCCGACTCCGGGAAGCCCCTTGAAGATCCTGCTGACATCCGACCAGCAGAATCGCCTAATGTCGCCAGCCAATTTTCAGAAGGTGGTTGAAACTGTCGGCAAGGTGGATGCAGTCTTCTTCGCAGGTGATCTTGTTGATGAGCCGATCCGCGCTTCAGAGTGGTTTGACCGCTTTGATCCAAACTGGCGTAATGTCAACAATCCCGCGAACGCCGCCAGCTACAATCCCAATCGTCCGGCGTTTTTTAATGCCCGACCGGCATTCTTTCCCTCATTCCAGGGGAGGTACCAGGAAATCTTCCCAGAGTTTCCTTATACTGGCGGCGAGATTTTGCAGCACGCACCACTTTTTGGCTCAATTGGCAATCACGAAGCGCCAGGGCGCTGGCGACCAAACGCTGAATTTCTGCTAAACGGACGCATGCAGACGGCGAACTTGAGTTTCATGGACAACGATCCGCAGCCACGATGGTACGCCGAGATTCGTTATGAACAGCTGAAGCGGAGTGATCCAACCTTCAACCCTACCAATGATCCTGCTTTCCGTGAGCAGTGGATTATCGATAATTCCTATAACTTTACCACCTATTTCGAGATGTGGACACATCCAGACGACGGTCCTGCCGGCGAGTCATACTACGCCTACAAGATAGGTGATGTCTTCGTTATCTCGATGAACGTCTCACGGGTATGGCGCACCTGGAATCTTCAAGAAGGTCCGGCAAGCGCGCGCTTTAGCCCACGCGGCAAGTACACCGAATTTTCCGGCGAACTGAATAACCCCAGTGAGTGGGGATTCGGTGACATGTGGTTCGAGACTTACGACTCGACCTCGGATCAGTACGCATGGCTGGTACGACAACTTCAGAGTCCAGCATTCAAATCCTCGAAGTATCGAATCGTTCTGGCGCATCAGACTATGTTCGGTTTGGGGGACAATGCTGTTCCGGTTATGGCCAACCCCGAGACGACCATTATCTATAATGATGGCGGTGTTCCACAAGAGAAGCGGTTTGTCTGGCCCGTCAGCTATGACGTTTGGGAGAGCGAAATTCAGCCGCTTGTGGATGCTCGCGCCATTACCGAGATACGTATTGAATATCCACTAGAAAAGGATATCTGGAAGAACGAGATTGAACCGCTGTTGCTCGAGCACGGTGTACAGATGGTGCACGTCGGACACTCGCACGTCTGGAATCGCGCTATTGTGGAAGGCGATAGTGGGCGACAGCTTCACTACATCGAAACATCGAATGTCGGCAACAGTTTTGGCGCCTACCTCCCTGGGTGGAAAGACACTCGCGTACCGTGGGCGACATCGTTCTGGAACGAAGTGACCGGTCCCAACCCGCGCTGGAATCCGGCCGACTATCCACGCATCGGTGACCCGCATGGACGCTCTCCAATTATGCCAACCCTCTTCAACCCAATGCGCGAAATGGAGGGTACGGATCGCGATTGGCCCTTTGTTGACAGCAATAACGTGACCGCTTTCACCATCTTCGATACAGCTACCGGTGCAGTCAGCAGCTACGCATTCGATACACGCAAACCCGATAGCGCAGTGGTGAAGTTCGATGAGTTCTTCCTCACGCCTGCTGATGTCGATATCTTCCCCGCGACCTCCGTCCTTGACACGTTCGACCGTGCTGATGGACGTTTGGGGCGTAACTGGATCGGCGCAACGCAACTCGACCAGTATCGCATTTCTGGCAATCAGGTCGATGTCGAAAAAGGAGGCGCCGTATTGTGGCGACAGCAATTTGGTGCGAACCAGGAGGCCTTCGTCACTCTGAGCGCAATCGATCCTGCAAGCAGACATCATACGTTACTGTTGAAGGGGCGCGGGAATAATGCAACACAGGGCGCTATTCTGGTTTCCTACGATGCAGTGGATCGCCAGATCACAGTGGAAGCATTGCGTCCTGGCTGGGGATGGTATCGGGTGCAGACCTTTCCGGATATCACGCTGACCGCAGGTGATGTGCTTGGCGCGCGGGCGCTGGCTGACGGCTCTGTGCATGTGTATGTCAACTATGTGCCAGCTGGCATGGCTGATACAACCACTGTCGTTGGAAGGCTCTATGTTAATCGTGGTGGTCGCATTGGGTTGTTCTTCCACGAAGCGAGCAATGCAGCCTTCGACCATTTTGGTGGCGGTAACCGCTAACGTTGTGTTCTGGCGTGTTCGGCTTATCGGAAGGTCGATAACTGGTCGCGCATCCGGTAGCGAGGTTCCATCACAACCTCGCTACCATTTGTCTTTGAGGGTGATATGACATGTCAATTCATGTCACCTCAGCCAGTCACATGCGGGGTGTGCAACGCTACGATGAAAACAAGCCTGGGGATGCAGGCGAGATGCCCGCGCACCCGGCATCTTTTTTGCCTCAGCCACGCATCTTGACACACCTGTCTGGCGCATGCTATGCTTCCAACGTAGTATCTCCGCACCGCACAGATAATGTCCATCAGACAATAACGATCGCGACATGCGTCGCATCATGATTGACCATATTGCTCCTGGCTGGATGAGCGCGCGTGGTCGTTCGTGAACCACGTTCTCTGATATGTGACAGATTGCACCCGTTGGCTCGCCAACCAGTGCTGGTTGATCCTGCCGGGGCTGTCGTTTTTGTCAGAGACCTCTGTTCACAAACGAATCAGGCTGTTCCTTTCCGTGTCGTTGTTGCAGTATCACAAGGAGGTGTCCATGGTCGAAGGCATGACCGCTGATCCGCAGGTAACGCAGCACCCCGTGTCGGTGGATGAGGTCATGGCGGTGCTGCAGCGTTGCTATGACCCATGTTGCAAGGAACGACAGGTCAGCGTCGTAGACATGGGGTTGATCGAGCAGGTACGGGTGTCGGACAGGCAGGTTGACATTGACATCATTCTTACCACTGGCTGGTGTCCGTTTTCGCTTCACCTCCTGCAAATGATGGAAGAGGAAGTTGGACGTCTCCAGGGTGTCGAGGCAGTCAATGTTCAGATCACCTGGAACACCCCCTGGTCTCCAGAACGCCTTTCGGCGACAGCGCGTGAACGCCTGCGCCTCCCTCTCGAACAACTCCTTCCGTTGCGTGAAGCGCGCCTGGCGCGCGAACAACGCCTTCGTGAGTCGGACCGGTAGCGTATCAGCATAAGGAGGGTTGCCATGATCGACGATGCGTTCGTGTTCGACGGAGTATGTCACGTCTTCAACTTCGACAGGTCTAACGCTTTTGGGAAGCCGGGCGAGATGTTCATCGAGCATCTGTATGCTTTTCATCAGGTGCTCAATGCTCCCGGCGAGAAAACGCTCTCCCGCGAAGAATATATGCGCGAATGGACGGTTGACGAAATTGCGCGCATGGTCTTCGACGAAAGCGCCACCGATATGATCGTTGCGCAGCCGCTCCCACTCACCGATCTGTTCAAGGATGGCCTATCGAGCTGGGAAAAGTGCGCTGAGATGGCGCGCAAATATCCAGATCGGGCAGTGTTCTGGGGATCGATTAACCCGCTCGAAGGCAAAAAGGCGCTCGATCTGATGGAAGTACAGGTGAAGGAGTACGGCGCCAGAGCCTTCAAACTCTACAATGTACGCTATGATTACGGGCAACCATTCCCATGGCGTATGGACGACCCCCGCGTCGCGTTTCCAGTGTTCGAAAAAGCGCTGGAACTGGGGGTGAATCTGATCGGTGTCCACAAAGGCGTGCCGCTCGGTCCGCAGCCGGTCGAGCATACACAGGCATGGGATATGGACGGTGCAGCTGCGAACTTTCCCGACATCAACTTTGTCATCTTCCACGTTGGTCTGCCGTTCATCGATGAAATCTGCTGGCAACTGGTGCGTTACCCGAATCTCTACGCCTCCATTGCGGCAACGGTCAACTTCGTCGTGCGCTCACCGCGCGTCTTCGCTGAGACGATGGCGAAACTCCTTTTCTGGTGCGGCGAGGACAAGATCATCTATGGCGGCGAAACGCCGATCTGGCATCCGCGTGGCGCCTTGAAGGCATTCTGGGAGTTTGAATTGCCCGAGGATATCGTTCAGGGTTATGGATGCGGCCAGCTGACAAAGGAAGCAAAGAAGAAAATCCTGGGTCTGAACCTGGCCCGTCTCCATGGACTTGACGTCGAGGAGAAGAAACGGAGCCTGGGGTTAGCGGCATAGACGGGGTCGGTACAGGTGCGATGAAAATGATGAGATTCCCTCTTGACATCGCGCCAGAATCCACTACAATACCGAATCGGTGCGTATGCGCCGGCAGGTGTCCGTGCTCTCCGGCAAAAACTGGCGCATCGGTGCGATACAGTTTTTGCAGCGCCATTACATGGACTGTTCATCGTCAGATGAACCGATGGACCCGGCAGAGCGTTCAGGAAGTGTGTATGGACGGTAAAGCCAATTTATCCTGCTGCGATCTGTCGCGCCTGGAGCAGACATGCGCTCTGGTGTGCGGTTCAGCGCCTGCCGCCCTGTATCGTCCCCTCTGACGAACCTCCGAGCATGCGCCCCCGCACCGCCAGGGTGCGGGGGTTTTTTGCGCCCATCAGTCTGCCGGGCGAGTCTGGTCGTGTTCCCTGGACTCGTTACGCTGGCGATTGTGCCAGCCTTGTGCAGATGAAGGAGGTTCACTCCAATTGAATGGGCAGACCTACGTCACCGTGTTCACCGACCGTTATGGCGTCGGCCCCGAAGGACAGATCAACGATTTCATCAGCCGCCGGGGCGAGCGGTTGCTTCTGGCGGATCAAATCGACCTCAACGCGATGGTGGCGCGCTACGGCGCACCGCTCGAAGTTGCGTATTGCCCGCAAATCGCGCTCCAGATCGAGCGCATGCGTGCATGGGCGGAAACGGCGCGCAGGCGCACTGGATACAGCGGCGATTTCATCTATGCATATGCGACAAAAGCCAATTTTGCGGAAGAAGTCGTGCGGACTGCGATCGGCGCCGGCGCTCACTATGAAACCTCGGCAGCGGCAGATGTCGCGATTGCCCACTATCTCTGGCAGCAAGGCATCCTGCCTTCAGACCGGTTCATCTTCTGCAATGGCTCGAAGGACGATGCCTACATCGCGGCGATCGTTGCGCTGCGTCGCGCCGGGTTCAGTCGCGTTGTACCGGTGATCGATGATCTCGACGAACTCGAGGCGCTGGTGACCCAATGCGATGAGCCTTTCCTCTTCGGCGTGCGCGAGCGTCACGCCCCTGTGGATGTCGATGAGCATCATCCGGGCGGTGAGCGCTTTGGGTTGACGCCGGAAGAAATGATGCACGTTGCGGAGCGGCTTCGCTCGACGCCGCATCGCCTGGTGATGTACCACGCCATGGTTGGGAGTCAGATCGAAGACCCCGATGCCTGGCATGCGCGTCTGGCGCGCTCGGCGGAGGCGTATGCCCGTTTGCGGCAGCAGTCGCCTTCGCTGCAGCTGTTCAACTTTGGCGGCGGTATGCCAACGTCTGCCTATTCGCTCGATTTCCGTTTCGATTACGCGGGTTTTCTCGAGTGTCTGATGACAACGCTGGCGTCGGTATGCACTGCTCACGGTATCCCGCATCCGGCGCTGGTCGGTGAGTTTGGTCGCTATACCGTCGCATCGCACAATGTGTTCATCATGGAAGTCGGGCGGGTCAAACGTGGTCAGGGTAATGCGCCCGATTGGGTGTTGCTCAACGGCAGCCTGATGGTCGCCCTGCCCGATAGCCTGATTGTACCAGGGCAGGAATTCATCATTCTACCGCTCGATGGCTGGAATCGACCGGTGCGACCGGTGCGGCTTGCCGGTCGGTTGACGTGCGACAGTGATGATTTCTTTCCACGACCGGGGTCGCCGCCGCTTCTCCTGCCCGAACCCTATCCCGGGCAACACATCGCGTTCTTTGGTGTTGGCGCGTACCAGCAGATGATCGCCGGACGCGGCGGCGCGCATCACTGTCTGACTCCCGAAATGCGGCGGATTATCATCGAGCGCGATGACGATGCTCTGGTGGTGCGCGAAGTGGCGCCGCAGAATCTGGGGCAGATCATGGGGTTGCTGGGGTATGCCCGTGAGACGCTGGAACTGCCGATGCCTCAGCCGGAGCGCGTACCGGTGGAGCGTCGCGCATTGCGTGAGCCGACCCGTTCGTTGCGTTCGGCGCGGCGTCGCAACGCTCCGCGAACTGCATCGCTGCCGCGCTATGGGTCGGAACAGCGAGAGGCGACCAGAAATCGGAGCAGGAACGCGGGGGTGGGAATGCGATCGTGACGGATGTCTGGCGTACTCTCTGGCATAAAGGCGGTACGCCGTGACTCGCGATATATCTGCACTCGTGCGGATGCCCCTTCGATCAGCGTTGATCGAAGGGGTTTTATGTGCTCACTTGCGCGCAGGTGTATAATCGGAGGTAAGGATAAGGCGCTTGCCGTTCAGGAGGCGATGATGCGACGAATCGTATCTCTGCGACTGTGCGCAGGAATGGCGCTGGCACTGCTGCTGTCCGCCTGTAACCCGTTCCGTCCAGTTGTTCAGCCGCCAGATACTCAGGTGATTATTGCACCGACCGACACGCCGTCACCCATCTCAATCCCTCCATCTCTCACTCCAGCCCCGGCGCCACTCTCGCCACAACCGGTTCCTCCTGCTCCTGACGGGGCTTCAGCGCGCAATACGCCGATCTTCTATGAGGTGCAGCACAAAGGGAACACGATAATGGTGGTTGCTCTCGATCCAGTGCGTGGCGAGGAACGTTCTATCGCTGATATTCCTTTCGAGGCGAGCGCGGATATGTTTCTCTACGGCGTTGTGCAGCCCTCGCCGGACGGACGCCGGCTGGCGGTATCCGTCAGCGCTGGCGTCGCGCAACAGGTCTATCTGATTGACGGTGGCAACGTGCGCCCGATCCTTTCAGCCGAAGGTGAGCACAGTATTGGCGCATGGTCTCCGAGTGGCGACCGCTTCCTGCTTTTCTCGACAAAGGAGAGTGATCGGGGATGCATCCAGCAAACCTGTTTCTTCGACATCTACGCCATCGATGCCGCAAGCGGCGCCGAGACGCGCCTCACTGCCACTGATGAGGCTGAAGTCGATGCGGTCTGGTCGCCTGATGGTTCGCAGATAGCATTTTTGCGCGGCTGTGTTGATGAGAGCATCGATGAATGCGGCCCCGATCTCTATCTGATGAACGCCGATGGGAGCAGTGAGCGTCTGCTGGCGGAGGAGGGATGGATCACGAACCCTGTCTTTCTGTCGAACGATCAGGTGGCATACATCCGGCGCACCGGCGAGCGCTCCGACATCTACCGGGCAGCGACGAATGGCGGTGCGCCACAACCGATCATCGATGTGGACACAGACATTCTCAGTCTGCGCGTTTCCCCTGATGGCGGCATGCTTGCGTTTCTCGATCAGCGAGGAGATTGTCGGTTCGAGCCGTGCGACCGGGAAGTCTATGTGGTTGCACGCAATGGAAGCGGTCTTCGTCTGATCGACCGGATCGATGCATGGCCTCGGGCGTGGGATTGGACTGACGATGGACGGCTGTGGCTGCTGTTTTCTGGCGATGCTTCGTTGCAACAACTGGTGATGTATGCCGCCGACGGTACACTGCTCGACAGATGGGAACTCAGGCAGCAACCATCGTCTCCCTGACGTCAAAATCTGCTCTCAGAGACATTCCGCCTTATGGTTTTTCAGGAAACCATCCTCTCTCGTCTTACAACGAGACATCGCTTGATGATCGCACCACAAAGGCGCGAAGTCCACACTTGTGAGTCTCACTTTTTCGAGGATTGTTGCGCCTTTGCAGATGCCTGTTCACGACGGCGCCCATGCAGGCGTCGCCCGCTGTCAGCATCGCTATCGGCTATGCCAACCGGCGGGCTTTGCCCTGGAAGCCGCGGGCTTCAGCTCCACGGCAACCGGCGTAGACCGGACTCATTGCTGAAAGAAGGCGGTACGCAACAGGCTGAAGCCTGTGGTACGTGCGCAGAGCGCCTCATTGACCGCCTTTATGCGGTACGCAACAGGCTGTCAAAGGGTCTCACTCGTCCGCCGCCCATACCTGGTCACGCTCCTGCGCGACTCGTTCACAAACCGCGAGGAGCTGTGCGGCACGGCGTGTGTAGGTATATGGCGCAACACACTCGCGACCACGCCGTGCCAGTGTGTGTCGCTGCACGTGGTCTTCGAGCAGCGACCGCAGGACGTGGGCTAGCGCCGCGCGGTCACCACGCGGAACATGCCATGCACCAGCGCCGCCGGTAATCTCGCGTAACGCCGGAAGGTCAGGGCAGATGACTGCTCGTTCCATCGCCATGTATTCGAACAACTTCAACGGTGACGCGGTGACATCGGTCACTGTGCCAGGAATGACCAGCACATCGGCGGCTGCCAGATAGAGCGGCACTCGCTCTTGCGGTTGCACGCCGATGAATACGACGCGCTCTGCAAGACCGAGACGTTGCGCCTGCTCTGCAAGCAGGGCGCGCTCCTGGTCGCGGCCCCCGACCAGGAGTAACCGTGCGCCTGGAACATCCACCAGCGCGTCGAGCAGCAGATCGACCCCGCGATAGGCAAACGTCAGTCCGGCGTACACAATTGTCGGTTCGTCGGGGAGACCGAGCGCGCGCCGGGCAGCGTCACGATCCTGTGGCGTGTAGATCGTTTCATCGTAGGCGTCGGGCAGCACTGCAACCTCGTGTGGATGGCGCAGACCGAGCGACATCAGCAGGTCACGGAACGCAGCGGTCAGCGAGGTCAATGCTGCCGGTCGCGTGAGTGTCAGGCGGTCGATCAGGTGCAACAGCGGTTGCGCCCAGCGCTCTTTCGCCCGCGACGGGTTGCGGCTCTCCAGGTCGTGCACTTCGTACACAACGCGCGCGCCGGTCAGACGCGGCGCCAGCAGCGAAAGCCAGAGTGCGCAAATGATTTCGCGCACATAGACGACATCAAACCGCTGGCGGCGTATCAGGCGCAACCAGACCAGCGTCGCCAGCACGAGCCAGGCATAGACGCTGCGCTCGGCGTAGTACCAGAGGGTCGAACGATAGAGCCGCGACAGGCGACCGATCCCGATGCGCGGCAGGTGGAGCGCCAGCCCATCGAATGCACTGGGACCGGCTTCGACTCGTGGAACGATTGCCAGGGTGTCCGGCGCCAGCGCCTTCAGCGCCCGCAGGGTTGCGTGGGTCTGCACTGCATTAGCCGAACGCAGCCGCAGACTGTTGGGATAGGCGACATAACAGATGCGCATGGGACTACCTGTGAGGCGCTGCAACATTCCTGCCCGACAGAAACGGTTCGTAGAGATGCAACAGTTGTCTGGCGATTGTGCGTGAATCGAACGCTGCCGCCATTGGCGGACACCGCCGGGCATATGTTTCCCACAGTGACCGATCGCGCAGCAGGCGCACCAGTGCCGCACCGATTGCCTCCCCGCTACGCGGCGCTACAACGATCCCGCACTCGGCTGCAGCGACATAATCACTGACACCGGTGGTGCATGTGACGATTGGCGGCGTACCGACTGCTGCCGCCTCAACCACCACCCGGCTGAACGACTCGGCAACCGATGGAACGACCACGACATCGGCGGCGGCGAGATGCGCCATTGTCTGGTCGTGTGGAATGCCGCCGGTGAACGTGATCGCTGATGCGACCCCCAGTTCTTCTGCGCGCCGCTGCAGGTATGCGCCATAATCGCCAAATCGCTTTGTGCGGCGATTCGGACCTACAATCAACGCCTGCACATCAACGCCGCCAGCACGTGCGTATGGCAAAGCTTCCACCAGATATTCAATCCCCTTGAACGGATGGAGACGATTCAGACTGACTACGACCGGACGGGAGGGATCGAGATGGTAACGTTCGCATATGGATACTCTGCTGTGCTGGCGTAGCGCGTCGAGACCGGTGCCGGCAGGAGGATAACTATCTTCAGTGATGTTGTAGGGAATAGCACTGACACTGTCTGGTGCAGCGCCGAGGCGCACCGCCAGCGAGCGAATCTGTGGCGAATCGGCGCGTAACACATCAGCGCGCCGGAAGACGAAAGGCAGCAGCATGCGCACTGCAAGGAATCGCGCATACCCATAATCGAACTCCGGCACACACATAATATCAGCGCCGGGCAGCGTGACGGCGAGCGGCGGCTGGAGCGAACGCGGAGTCAGTGCAGCGATCAGACCAAGCGGAAACGCCGTCTCGATATGCACCAGATCGTAGCGTCGTGTCGCAATGAACCGGCGGTAATGCATCAGCGCTCCCGCCAGATAGGGGTATCCGGTCGGGAATGCCAGAGCACGATTGAGCGCCTTCAACGCAACGCTCGAACTGACCGGCAGACGATGCACGACGATCCCTTCCTGAATCTCGCTGGTCACACGGGTGACATCTGCCGCAAGTGTGATCACCTCGGCATCGACCCCATGTTCACGCCAGACATTGATCACCTCGGCGTGGATGCGGTTGCCCATCAGGGATGGATCGTAGCGCGGAATGAAGTACAGGATTGTCATAGCGCTTCCTTGAGACAACGAAAAGCGGTATAATCGAAACATCCAGCGTCCACACGACACGCCGATCAGCAATCGATGCGCCCGATGCCGCATCAGTGTACCATACCCTCGCCAGCGCATCGCGCATTTCTCGCACCAATGCGATGATGGTTATCAGATTGTTATACCGTTCTGCTACAGTGTGCATGTCAACGAAGACAGAGCCGTAAATCCAGGCAACATTACTCGGGTGTCCACGGAAAGACACGTATGGATATCGAAGCGCTCCGTGCTGAGAATAGCGCCCTGAAGGCGTACATGCGCGATCTCGAGCGAGCATTGCAACGCGCGCACAACATCAATCCGGCTTTGTCAGCCTCATCTGACCCCTTTGCTGTTCTTCACGAGACAGCGCTCGCGGTCATGAGCCGTCTCGATCTCAACGAGGCGCTCGAAGTCATTGTGACCCATGCCGCACACCTGGCAGGAACCAGTGATGGTTTTATCAGCCTGCTTTCCCCAGATGAAACGGCGCTGGAGATCAAAATTGGGGTCGGCAAGTATGTGTATGATTTCAGAGAGCCAGTCAGGATTGGTGAAGGGATCAGCGGACGGGTCTTCCAGTCCGGTGAGCCAATGATTGTCAGAGAGTATCGCGCCTGGGAAGGGCGTGTGCATTCAATCGATGCATCGTCGATTGGAACAGTTATTGCAGTGCCGTTGAAGTTGAGAACCACAACCATTGGCGTCCTGGGTGTCTCGTATAGCGAACCGCTGTGGGAAGCGCTCGACTCGATCGTCACGCTGCTGATACGTTTCGCAGACCTGGCTGCGATCGCGATCGACAATGCACGCCTCTACACCATGGTGCAGGAGGAACTGGCAGAGCGGCACCGCATCGAAAGCGAACTTCGCGAAAGCGAACAGCAATTGCGCCGTCTGTATGACGTAACGAGGCGTCAGGCGCAGGAATTGCATCTGATTGGTCAGGTGCGCGCGGCGATTGCGTGCGAGATCGAACTGCCTGCACTCTTCCGCACGGTTGTCGAGGCGATTGCGGCAACATTCGGCTATACGCTCGTGAGTCTGTATATCCGCGACGGTGATGAACTGGTTCTGCAACATCAGGTTGGCTACGCGCGCTGGGTAGAGCGTATCCCGCTGGGGAAAGGCGTGATGAGTCGCACCGTGCTGAGCGGAAAGCCCATTCTGATTTCAGATGTGCGCACCGATCCGGATTTCATTGGTGTGCTGGACTCCATCGTGTCGGAAGTGTGCGTGCCGCTTCGGAACCAGGATCGCATTGTCGGCGCGCTCAATATCGAGAGTACTGAAGGGTTTGTTCTGACTGAGGACGATCTGCGCCTGATGATCGAACTGGTCGAGCACATTAATGTTGCCATCGAACGCGCCTGGTTGTATGAGCAACTCCGGCGTCATATCCAGCAATTTGACGCACTGTACGATACAATGTCCGATGTTACGGGAAATCTGGATCAAAAAACGGTCTTGAAATTGATCGTCGAGCGCATGATTGCACTCATGCATGCGACAAGCGGTATGATCGCCCTGTATGAGCCGGAGCAGCAGCACCTGCGGATTTATTACAGTTCCGGGATGGATCGTGACTATGCCGGCGCGTGTCTGGCGCCTGGCGAAGGCGCCATTGGTCAGGCGGCGCTGACGCGCCAGCCGATAGTGGTGTACAACTATGATGAATGGGAAGGTCGATCATCACTCTTCTGCGCAATGCCTCCTTCGCACGTGCTGGCTATGCCGTTGTTAGCGGGGGATGAATTGATCGGTGCGCTCAGCGCTGGCGATACCAACCTCAGGCGAGCGTTCACCCGCGATGATGTTCGTCTGCTTGGCTTGTTCGCTCAACAGGCGACGATCGCAATTAAAAATGCGCGGCTGTTCGCCGAAGTGCAGCATCTGGCGGTCACCGATCCCCTGACGGGCATCTACAACCGGCGGCACTTCTTTAGCGCAGCGGCGCGTGAGTATGAGCGGGCGCGGCGCCATGGCTACCCCCTGGCAGTATTCATTGCCGATCTCGACAATTTCAAGCAGATCAATGATCGCTATGGGCATCCGATCGGTGATCGGGTGCTGCAGGCGGTCAGCGGCATCTTCCGTCGCGAACTGCGCTCGGTCGATCTGCTCGCTCGTTATGGCGGCGAGGAAATCATTGTGCTGCTGCCCGAAACCGATTGTGACGGGGTCATTCGGGTGGTCGAACGTTTGCGCGCGCGCCTGATGGAAGGAGTGGACACCGAACGCGGCCGGCTTGAAGTGACAGCCAGTTTTGGCGCTGTAGTGATGCAGCATACTGATGCCCGGGATGTCGAAACATTCGTGGCATACGCCGATCAGGCGCTGCTGCGCGCCAAGCGCCTGGGGAAGGATCGCCTCGCGATCTGGTGTGACATGGGCGATGCTGCCGGCGCGTGCCAGCACGTTGCGCCCGACGCGCTTCAGAACCGTGTCGTGGTGATTCCTGCACTGCAGCGCTCGGATGAAATGGCGTAACCGTACCACATCCGCCTCTGACACGCTAAAATATAGATGAGAATGCCTCGACAGATGTTGTATCTGTCACACCCTGCCGCAGACTATCGCCGGTGATTCCGATCCCCGAAAGGTATCGAACGACATGTTGAATAAAATCGCAGCTCGCCCAAAACTGTTTATTCTGGCGTATGGCGTTCTGGCGCTCCTCCTCGGCGTGGCGGTGATCGGCTTACGAGGACACGAATACATTCTCTACATGCTGATCTGGCCCGTGATCCTGAGCGCTGCAGTCGTTCCCTGGCGCATGTACCTGATCCTGATTGGCATCGGAGTGATAACAACGATAGCAGTCGTGCCGCAGGCAGCGCCGGCTCTCGACCAATCGATCGGAACCGCGCTGTGGGCTACCCTGGCTGCCGTCCTGATCAGTGAAAGCATCTACCGGTTAATGCGCCATCAGCGTGCAATGCAGCGAGCGCTGCAGGAGAGCGAAGAACGGTTTCGCTGCACCTTCGAGCGCGCCCCGGCGCCCATGGCAGTGACTGATATGCAGGGGCGACTGCGGTGGTTCAATCAACGTCTGTGCGATGCGCTTGGCTACGAACGTACTGAATTGGGTGGACAAATGATGAATCGGTTTGCCCATTCAGAAGATCGGGATAAGCGCCTGCATGCTGCACTGCTCGCTTCTGACAGCGGGGAAGCGGTGATCGAGAAACGGTATGTGACAAAGGACGGTCGGGTTGTACCCTTTCTTCTCAACGGAACGTTGCTGCGCAATGCGGCAGGCGAACCCCATGAGGTGCTGGTCATTTTCTTCGATCTGACGACGCAGCGAGAAGCGGAAGCGCAACGTCTGGCGCTCGAGCGCCAGATGCTCGAAGTGCAGCGGATGGAAAGCCTGGGGGTGCTGGCAGGAGGAATCGCGCACGATTTCAACAATCTTCTGGCGAGTATCCTGGGAAACACAAACCTGGCGTTGCTTGATACGCCATCTCATTCACCGGCGCGCGCCTGCCTGGAACAGATCGAGTCCGCAGTCCAACGTGCAGCGGAACTCACGCGGCAGATGCTCGCCTACACCGGGCGTGATCGGGCAACGCGCGAGGTGATCGATGTGAATGCTGCACTGAATGCTATGGATACGCTACTGCGCACTATCGTTCCTTCTAACATATCGATCGACTATCAGTTCGAACAGGAATCGTTGAGGGTCTGCTTTGATCGGACGCAATTGCGCCAGATTATTGTGGCGCTGGTCACGAATGCAGCCGAGTCGATCACTGGTCGGTCGGGTCAGATTGTGATCACGACCGGTGAACGCACCTTCAATGCAACATGCCTTCCAGACGCTGCCGTTGGTGCAGCGATGCAGCCGGGGCGCTATGTGGTCATTGAGGTGCGCGATACCGGCTGCGGCGTCGATGAGGAAATTCGCCCAAACCTGTTCGAGCCGTTTTTTACGACGAAACCGGGCAGGCGGGGTCTGGGTCTTGCTGCGACGCTCGGTATTGTGCGCAGTCACAGCGGCGCGATTCAGGTCGAAAACGCTCCTGGGCAGGGGAGTACGTTTCGTGTCTTCATTCCGGTCGCGGCGCCGACGGCAGAGATCCTCTCTCCGGCGCCTGTTCCATCCTCGCAGGTCGAAGCCGCATCGTCGGCGTCCGGCGAGTCTCCAGGCATTGTTCTGGTCGTCGATGATGAACGGGCGGTGCGCTCGGTGGCGGCGCGCATGGTCGAGCGTCTGGGATACGAAACCCTTCAGGCGCCCGATGGCGAAGCGGGGGTTGAATTGTTCAGCGCTCACGCCGACTCGATCGCCTGTGTGTTGCTGGATGTGTCCATGCCGGTTATGGGTGGGGCGCAGGCGCTCCAGCTGATGCGCGCCATTCGCCCTGATGCCCCGATTGTTCTTATGAGCGGGTATGCAGGTGAAGAACTGGCTGCACAATTCGGGCAACTGCAACCAACTGGCTTTTTGTACAAGCCGTTCGATACCGTCGAACTCAAAGCCTGCCTCGATGCTGCGCTTGGAAAAAATTGATGAACTGATGCAGCGACTCTCCCCACAGGCGATGGAAGCAGCATATCTTTGCGCTCTCCCTGGCGGGTTCAGGCGCAAACCGATGATGACGGAACGCTCCCCCTATCAATGCGCGTTCTGAACACGCTGCATGCCAACCGCCTGCCGGATCCAGGCTTCCTGTTCCTCGCGTGTGACGGCGATTCCATCGAGGTGAGCCGCACGCAGTCCGGCGAGCAGTTCGCCGAAACGGGGTCCCGGGCGCAGCCCGAGCGACTCGAGAAATGTTCCGTCGACTGCGAGTTTGACCCCGCGCAGATGGTCGATGTAGCGTCCAATGTACTCAGGGGCGGGCGGCGGCCCGGCAATCTGTGCTGTGCGCAATGCCGCAATGGCGATGCCGTGCAGCGCTCGATCAATTGCGCTGTCGGCGATCGGCTGATCGAAACGTTCGGCTTCGCTGCGGAGCGCCTCGACGCGCTCACGCACCAGCGTCAGGTCTGCCAGGAGACGGGTTTCGCCTGCCGGCAGGCGGTATCGAGTCGCAAAGGTAGTGCGCTCGTCGCCGGTCAGCGGGTAGACCAGCAGCAGCAGGTACAGCTCCGGCGGTGGAACGTCAGGGAACGCAGCCTGTCGTGCCGCTGCAAACCATTCGGCAATGACATGCGTCCAGCGAAGCGCCGAATGTATGGCGCGCAGTACGCCGAGATCGTCGAGGAGCGCCAGCGCTGGTTCGGGATGCTCCTCTGCCAGAATGAGCCGCAGTTCGTGCATAATTCGCTGCGAAGTGGCGCGCCCCAGGACGCCCTGCTCGAGCGCGTCGCCGATCAGCGCGCGCGTGCGTGGTTCGATGATGAACCCCAACCGTGCCGCAAGACGCGCTGCCCGCAAAATGCGCGTCGGATCGTCGATGAAACTCAGATTGTGCAGGACGCGGATCAACCGGCGGGCAATGTCGCGCCGCCCGCCATAGAAATCGTAGAGCCGGCCGTAACGCGCCGGATTGAGGCAGATCGCCAGGGTATTGATGGTAAAGTCGCGGCGGTGCAGATCGTGGCGCAGTGAGGCGGCTTCGACATCGGGCAGGGCTGAGGGTCGCTCATAGAACTCGGTGCGCGCCATTACAAAGTCGAGGGTAAGGGGTGTCCCATTCGGTCGTTCGAGGTTCAGAGTTGCTGTACCGAATGCCGTGTGGCTGCGCACGGCGCCGCCGAGTTCGGTTGCCAGCGCTTCTGCAAGTGCGATTGCATCGCCTTCAACAACCAGATCAAGATCGTCCGGTGCGCGATCCAGAATCATGTCGCGCACCGCGCCGCCAACAATATACAGCGCCGCGCCGCGCTGCTGCGCAATGGCGCCGGCGCGCCGCAGAATGACCAGCAGTTCGGGATCGAGAAAACGTTCGAGCGCCTCGCTGACGATCTCGTGGTCACTCTTGCCTGCCTCCTGCCCGACTGCCCAGGCGCGCAGCAGATCACTGCGGGTGATGATGCCCAGCAATCGCTTTTGCGCATCAACAACCAGCAGGCGCCCGGTGCGATCACCGTTGTCGGCGGCGAGCGCGCTGCGCACGGTTGCGAGTGATGCATCCGGCGGCAGCAGCGTCGGACCATGCCAGAGGTAGCGTGCCAGCGGAGCGTCGCGTAAGCCGTGGCGCAGCGCCCGATCGAGATCGCGCCGTGAAATGAGCCCCTGCACGATGCCATCGTGGTTGACGACGGGCAACGCACCGTGCCCGTAGCGCAGCAACAACTCCTCCGCCTGCGCCACGGTTGCATCGACCGGCGCAGCGTGCACCGGACGGGTCATGATGTCGGCGGCGGTCAGCGCGGGCTGCATCATGTCGCGTACCGCGGTTTCCACACGGGCAAGCAGCGTTTCGGCATCAATACCGCGCACATATGCCGCTGCCGCATAGCGATGTCCCCCGCCGCCGAACCGTGCCGCCAGCGCGCCGGCATCGATCGTATCGGCACTGGCGCGCAGAATGAGTTGCGTTCCGGTATCGCCGGTTGCAATCGTCAGGGCAATGACCGCCGGGGCGTACAGGTCGCGCAGGCGATGCGCCAGCGACGAAAGTTCAGGAACCGGTCCATCGACGCGCGCCCAGGCAAAGAGCGCCGTCCAGCCGCTGATTTCTTCCAGGCGCATGGTCTGCTCGAGCTGGTGCAATACCTGTTCCTGCGCCACAGAGAGCGGACGGCGGAGGAACTCGCCAACCGCCTCGATTCGCGCTCCTCGTTCGAGCAACCAGGCGGCGCACGCCACATCGATTGCGCGCGTGCCGGGTAATGACAGGTTTCCGGTGTCTTCATAAATGCCCAGAAGAAGGAGCGTCGCCTCCACCGATGTCAGAGGAAGATGGTGTTCCATCAGGCGATGCACCAGAATGGTGGTGGTCGCCCCTGTATCGGCGTAGATTAACTCCTCGTGCGGAGCAAGATCCCGTTCTGGACGGTGATGATCGATGATAATCGTCGGGATCGGCGCATCGCCCAGCAGGGGAAGGCGCGGAACCGTCGCGGTATCGACCAGGATCAGGCGGGTGACCGGTTCGCGCGGCAGATCGTTCATGCGCACGAAGGGAAGTTCGTCGCGGTGCAGTGCGGCAAACTCGCGCACATTCTCATTCATCTGCGGATTAAGGACAGCCAGCGCGCCGGGGTAGAGGCGCGTCGCTGCCATCTGTGACGCGAGTGCATCGAAGTCGGTATTGCTGTGGGTGAGGATCAATTCCATAAACCGGCGACGGCGCGTTCGAGCCATTCCATCCAGGGCCAGGCGCGCTGCCTGCTGAACTCGGGAAGCGGTGCACGTCGCATCTCGAGGTCGAGCAGCGAAAGCGTGCAATGCTCTGCAACCCGGCGACACTCGACCCAACCGGCGACGTCACGCCCGTCATGCAGTGTAACATAAACAGCGATCGTCACTGGTCCGACGTATTCGCCGTACTGACGATTGACCCGGTCAGGGTACATGTCGCCGAATCGAATCTGCCGGTATGCGATCCCTTGCCTGCGCAGCGCATACGCAACCTGGTCATCGTATGTCCGGATCAACGGCGGGCGCAGAGCCAGCAACGCCCCAAATCCAATCAGGCACATCAGGACGCAAACCGCAGCAACGAGCATCGCGCGCACAATGAAGGATCGATCTGCCATCACAGCGCAATTTCGCGTCCGGTCTCAGCGCTTTCCAGCACTGCTTCCATCATCTCCTGCACAATCAGTCCATGACGCAGCGGCGCCTGACAAGGAACGCCGTCGAGAATGCACTCGACGAAATGGGTGGCGATCGCCGTCCACACGCCGTCCCAGTCTTTAGCAATGTGAAACGTGCTATCGACCGGCGCACCGGCGATGGTGCGATACACCGTCAGAGGATTATAGCAGCGCACCCCGGCTTCTGTGCCAAACAGTTCGATCTGAAAATCGTCCGGCTGGTGCGATGCCCAGAAACTTTCCACCTGCAGCCCTGCGCCGTTGGCGAAGCGAATGAACCCGCCGGCGTAATCGTCGGCGGCATACTGTTGCGCCAGTTCTGGTTGCAGTTTGTAGTCGAAGTACCCCAGTCCGCGCGGACCGAACTTTGCCCCCGCGACCGCGACTGCGCTTACCGGTTGCGGCATGCCCATCATCCACCAGGCAGCATCGAGAACGTGCACTCCCATGTCGCGGAACGCGCCGCCGCCTTTCTGGATGAACCCCGGACTCCAGTGCGGAATGCCGCTGCGGCGTATGCTCCGCGCGCGGGCATAGTACACCTCGCCAAGTTCACCTTGCGCAACCATGGCGCCGACGATCTGGGTTTCGCAGGCGAAACGGGTCGAGAGCGACATCATGTTGACGACGCCAGCTGCTTCGGCAGCTGCAACCAGATCGCGCGCCGGAGCGACGGCGTCCGCCAGGGGTTTGGTGACGAGCACATGCTTGTCGTGACGCACCGCTTCGAGTGCAATCGGTACGTGGAGTTGATTGGGGGCGCCGACGAACACCGCATCAATCGAGCGATCGCGGCACATCTCACGATAGTCGGTATACAAGGCGAGTGGTTCGGGAAGTTTGAGTTCCGCCGCCAGTTTGTGCATGCGCTCTTCGGCAATATCACAGAGCGCAACGATGCGAGCGCGCGGCGTATTCAGAAAGCCGCGCGCATTCGCTTTACCAATACCCATGCCAACAATGGCGACACGTACTTCGTTCACGGGTGACGTCTCCATGTCCAGCTATGATGACCCACACGACCACGTGTTACTCGAGTTTCAGCGACCGCCCGATGATCTCTTTCATGATCTCGGTTGTGCCGCCGTAGATCGTCTGCACGCGCGCATCGAGAAAGGCGCGCGCAATCGGGTATTCGCGCATGTAGCCGTAGCCGCCATGCAGTTGCAGGCAGGCATCGACCACACGTTGCTGCAGTTCGGTTGTCCACCATTTTGCCATGGCTGCCGTCTCGGCTGTCAACTCACCCTGGTTGAGCGCCAGGATGCACTGATCGACGAACACCCGCCCGATCTGCACTTCGGTCGCCAGTTCCGCCAGCGTGAAACGCACAGTCTGAAGCGCGCCAAGCGGACGTCCGAAAGCTTCACGTTCGCGGCAGTAGCGAATGGTCTGTTCCAGCGCCGCTTCGGCGGCAGCCACAGCGCCGACCGCGATAGCCAGACGTTCGCGTGGCAGTTGTTCCATCAGATAGCGAAACCCCTGCCCTTCTTCGCCAAGCAGGTTATCGCGCGGCACACGCACATCGCGAAAGAACAGTTCAGCGGTGTCCTGCGCGTGCAATCCGATCTTCTCCAGGCGTCTGCCGCGCTCATAGCCTGGCATGCCGCGTTCAACAACCAGCAGGCTGATCCCTTTGGCGCCGCGATCCGGATCGGTCTTTGCTGCAACAATCACGAGATCGTTGAGGATACCGTTGGAAATGAAGGTCTTCTGCCCATTCAACACATACCCGCTGCCGTCACGTGCTGCTGTGGTCTGGATTGCCGCCACGTCACTGCCAGCCCCCGGTTCTGTCATCGCAATCGCAGTAATGCACTCACCGCTGACGCAGCCGGGCAGCCAGCGCCGGTGTTGCTCCGGCGTGCCATAGTGAAGGATATAGGGAACCACAATGTCGGTGTGAAGGGCGAAAGCGGGTCCGGTAGCGCCGGCGCGCCACAACTCCTCGCCAATAATGGCGTTGAACCGATAATCGCGCGCGCCGGCGCCGCCATACGCTTCCGGCACATCCATGCAGAGGAACCCCTGCCGACCGGCGGCGCGCCACAGGTCACGCGGGACGGCGCCGGCGCGCTCCCATTCCGCATGGAAGGGTAGAATCTCGCGCTCGACAAATGTGCGAAATGCAGCGCGAAAGAGGTCGTGTTCCGGCTCGAACAGCGTGCGTTTCATCAGACGAGAAAATCCGACGGTGTAGCCGGCGCGCGGGTTGTAATCTGTTTCCCCAGACGTTCAAGGGCGTATTCGATGCCCGCCTGCAGATTGCTGCGCGTCACAACGGTGCTCAGATCGATCCCCAGGTGCACCATTGCCTGGGCGACCTCTGCTGAGATCCCCACCAGCACACAGTGTGCACCGAGGAGTGAAGCAGCGCGCGTTGTCTGAATCAGATGATTGGCGACCGATGTATCCACGACCGACACGCCTGTAATGTCGATGATTGCGATTTCGGCTGCATAGTGCTGGATGCCGTTAAGCAACGCTTCCATGATCTGAGCGCTGCGCTGGCTGTCGATCGAGCCGACGAGCGGAAGCACGATGATTTCGTCGTAGATCGGCACGACCGACGTGGACATTTCGCGGACTGCCTGGATAAGGCGGTGCATTCGTTCTTCACTGGCGCGAAATTCGCGCTCCATCGTCTCATAGCGCTGCACCTGCTGCTCGAGTTCCGCCACACGCGCGCGCAGTCGCTCGATCTCGGAATCGTGGGTGTCGGACATTGGTTTGCCTCACACTGGATAGACATCGTACAACACGTAATTATAAGCCAGAAGATGCGCAGGCGGTTGAGCCTGCACACATCCTCTGTCCTGTAGTGTACTGGCCGGTCATAACCAATGTGAAGCGGGCCACTACTGTTCCAGCGGCGCAACATGCTCCAGATAGCGCTGACACATGAGTGAGAGCAGGTCCTCCCCCGGCATGTTCCAGATCGCTTCGTTGAAAATCTCGACCTCGATGAACCCGGTGTATCCGGCAGCATCGATTGCTTCGCGCAACGCGCGCAGCTCGATCACGCCATCGCCCATCATGCCGCGACCGTTCAGAACGTCTGGCAGCGGGATGATCCAGTCGGACACATGGTACGCAACTGTGCGCCTGCCGCAACGCCGGATGAGGTTGGAGACCTCCACATCCCACCAGACGTGATAGGCATCGATGACCACGCCGACATGCGGTGTGTCGAACCGTTCTGCCAGTGCGATCGCTTCTCCCAGACTGGTGATCACCGACCGGTCGGCAGCGAACATCGGGTGAAGCGGCTCGATGCCCAGGACGACATTGTGTGCGATGGCATCGGGCAAGATGGCTGCGATTCCTTCCTCGACCATCTGCCGCGCTGCACGCAGATCGCGATCCGGCGCCGGTCCGCACACCAGCACCAGCACATCGGCATGCAGCGCGGCTGCTTCTTCGATTGCCCGGCGATTATCATCGATACGCGCAGCCCGTTCGGCGCGCGTGGCAGCCGGGAACCATCCGCCACGGCAGAGGCTGGAGCAGTGCAGCCCGGCGTCACGCAGCAGACGTGCAGCTGCTGAAACCCCCGCTTCAGCCAGGCGGTCGCGCCAGATGCCAATGGCCGGAATGCCCATGCGCGCGCATCCATCGACGGCTTCGCGGAGCGACCAGCGTTTTGTGGTCGCCTGGTTCAGACTCAGACGTGAGAGATCCGCTGCCATTGTTCACCCCTCGATCCCTGCCAGTGCCAGGACATGGCGCATACGTGCAGCAGCGAGGTCGGGATCGCGGAGAATGCCTGCCTGGTCTGCAAGCATGAACAATCGCGATAGATGGATGATGGAACGGGCGCTTTCCTGAGCTCCGACCATGCGAAAGTGACTCTGGTGACCGTTGAGATACGCCAGGAAGACCACGCCTGTTTTGTAGTAGTACGTTGGCGATTGGAAAATATGCCGCGAGAGGGGGACGGTTGGTTCAAGGATCGCCCGGTACCGTGAAGGATCATCGGCGTCGAGCGCCTGGAGTGCCGCTGATGCCGCCGGAGCAATGGCGTCGAAAATGCCGAGGAGCGCATCGCTGTACCCCTGATCGTCTCCCAGGATCAGTTCCGGGTAATTGAAGTCGTCGCCGGAGTACATGCGCATGCCTGGCGGCAGGCGGCGCCGCATATGGACTTCCCGATCGGCATCGAGCAACGAAATCTTGATCCCATCGATCTTTGCCGCGTGCTCATGGATCAGCGCCAGCGCGGTTTCCATCGCCTCATCGAGAGAGCGACTTCCCCAATACCCGGCGAGGTGCGGGTCGAACATCTCGCCAAGCCAGTGGAGAATAACCGGCTGGCGCACCTGAGACAGAATCCGCCCGTAGACCCGGAGGTAATCGTCCGGTCCGCGGGCGCAGGCGGCAAGTGCGCGGCTGGCCATCAGAATGACCCGTCCGCCAGCCTGTTCGACGACCTCGATCTGCTCGAGGTAGGCGTCCTCCACCTGATCGAGCGTATACCCTGCATGGGGAGGCAGATGATCGGTTCCGGCGCCACACGCAATGGCGCCGCCGACCGAACGCGCCTCAGCGACAGAACGAACGATCAGTTCACGCGCGGTTGGCCAGTCGAGTCCCATCCCGCGTTGTGCCGTATCCATGGCTTCGGCGACAGCCAGCCCAAGCGACCAGAGATACCGCCGATACGCCAGGGTCGCCTCCCAATCGAGGGCCGGCGGCGATGCGGGAGTCACATCGGCGAGCGGATCGGCGACGACATGCGCAGCAGCAAAAAAGATGCGGCTGCGCAGCGGCGTCTGGGGCGGCGTGAAGCGGGCAGATCGACACGGCGTGTATGGACGGAGCGAACGATCAGGTTGCGGGAGCATCACAACAGGAGGCATGCTTCGACCTTCTTTCACACTTCGAGGTTGGGAACGTCGATCCAGCGGCGTTCGCGCCACGAGCGCAATCCCAATTCGGCGAGCTGAACCCCTTTGGCGCCTTCGAGGAGACCCCAGCGGAACGAACCGTCACCGGCGATGTAACGCAGAAACAATTCCCACTGGACGCGAAACGCATTGTCGAAGGTTCCATTATCTGGAACTTCCTGCCATCCGGCGCGGAAATCAATCGGGTTGGGCAGGTCGGGATTCCACAGCGGACGGGGTGTCGCCACACGCGGCTGCACGCGACAATCACGGAGACCGGCGACGGCGCTGCCGTGAGTTCCATCGACCTGAAGGACGAGCAGGTCATCACGGTAGACCCGCACACACCATGACGAATTGATCTGAGCGATGATACCGTCTTCCAGTTCGAATGTCGCATATGCCGAGTCATCGGCGGTAACCGCATAGCGGCGACCGTGCTCATCGACCCGTTCAGGAACATGCGTGGCGCCCAGGCACATCACGGCGCGGACCGGCGCAAACAGATTATCGAGCACATACCTCCAGTGGCACAGCATATCGACAATAATGCCGCCGCCTTCTTCCTGGCGATAATTCCAGGACGGGCGTTGCGCCGGCTGCCAGTCGCCCTCGAAGACCCAATAGCCAAATTCACCGCGCACCGAGAGAATCTTGCCGAAGAAACCGCTTTCAACCAATCGCTTGAGTTTGAGCAATCCAGGAAGGAAGAGTTTATCCTGCACCACGCCATGCTTGATGCCAGCCGCCCTGGCGCGGCGCGCCAGATCGAGAGCGTCTTCCAGAGTGGCCGCCGATGGTTTCTCGCAGTAGACATGCTTGCCGGCTGCAATGGCCGCGCGGATGCTCTCTGCACGACGCTGGGTGGTCTGCGCATCGAAGTAGACGGTATCGGCGGGATTCGCCAGACAGGCATCCAGATCGGTGCTCCAGCGCGCAATACCATACGTTTCCGCCAGGGTGCGCAGCTTCTGTTCGTTGCGACCGACCAGGATCGGTTCAGGCATGACAATATCGCCATTTGAGAGCGGCACGCCGCCATCACGACGGATAGCGACAATCGAGCGCACCAGATGCTGGTTAGTGCCCATACGTCCGGTAACGCCATTCATGATGATGCCTATGGGAAGTGTGGCCATCGAACGTCCTTTCTATCAGAAAGCAATTCCTGTCGTTGCGCGTCAGGCGGCGCGCCGGCAGAACAAAACAATATGACATGCCGCTTATTGCGCGGGTGGTGGCGCAGTGCTCTGACGTATGATCACCTCGGTAGGCAGGTAGACTGTTCGCAGCGTCTCTTCTGCGGAGAGCGCCAGCGCCAGCGCTTCCGCACCAAGCTGGCTCATCGGCACGCGCACGGTCGTCAGTGCTGGCGTCACATCACCGGCGATCGGGATGTCATCGAAACCGACAAGCGACACCTGCTCAGGGACGGCAATGCCGCGTTGTCGCAACGCAGCAAGCGCGCCGATTGCCATTACATCGTTCATGGCGAAGATTGCCGTCATCAGTGGAAAACGTTCCAAAAGCGCAACTGCTGCGTTTGCACCACCGTCTCGCGTAAAATCACCGGTCATGATCGCTTCCGGCGCAAGAGTTATGCCGCACGCGGCAAGCGCCTGCACGAAACCGCTCTTTCGGTCGCGACTGGTTGTCAGCAACGCTGGACCATCGATCACGCCAAAGGAACGATGCCCCAGGTCGAGCAGATGGTGAGCCAGGGCGCGCGCACCGCCAACGTTATCGGGAATGACTGCATCAGCGGCGATATGATGGCGCCCGATCACCGCAACTCGCCCGCCAAGCGATGCAAACGAGTCAAGTTGATCGATCAGCGCCCGGCTATGGGCGCGATCATCAAGCCCGCTGCCTGCCAGAATGATGGCTTCGACCCGCTGCATCTGGAGGAGGCGAATGTACTCCAGTTCGCGCTGCGGATCGCGGAATGTGTTACAGACGATCATCAGGCGCCCGGCGTCCGCGGCGCTCTGCTGGATGCCGCGCAAGATTTCGGCGAAGTAGGGGTCGCCGACATCGTGCACGATGACGCCAACCGTGCGCGTCGTAGACCGGACCAGCGCCTGGGCATGGGCATTGGGCACGTAATTCAGCTCACGCGCCGCCGCCGTGACGCGGACGCGCATCTCGTCGCTCACTGCACGAGCGCTGCCATTCAGCACGCGCGACGCCGTCGCCAGCGAGACGCCGGCGCGACGGGCGACATCAGCAAGAGTAACGGCCATATGCTTCCTGATTAAACCGGCGTTTGACATGCCGATTATACCATGCTATACTCGTTTTGCAAGTGAAAGCGCTTTCCATATATCGATATTTCTGGGGATATCTGAGATTGACAGATCGCCTGAGTCGTGTGTATTGTTATAGTCGGCGGA
>FWPU01004041.1_pt1 | contig 35056 bp, 40 predicted proteins | sample 2228361 | NCBI WGS metagenome assembly FWPU01 (sample SAMEA103939777, study PRJEB20133) | metagenome
AGAGCACCGGTCTCCAAAACCGGGTGTTGGGGGTTCGAGTCCCTCCACTCCTGCCAATAAGCCGGAGTCCGACCCGCACAAGTTGCCGCCATCCGACCGCCGACGGCGTTCGGCCGCTTCAACCCGTTAAGTCGGTGGCTTTGGTCGGGGGACTGAAAGCATTACGCCAATCCATAAAAAAATCAGACGACCTTCGACGAAAGTTGCAAAATGCGAAGAAAATAGGCTGGTCGCGCACCAGGCGATCAGGGCGGCCGCGGCGAGCTGTCGGTAGGGTGTCGGGGCGGGAGCGGCAAGCGACAGAACAATGAAGGCCGCGAAAGCGGCAAACCCCAGCACCCCCTGCTCGGCCAGGATGCGCAAAAACTGGTTGTGCGGATCGTCGGTCGGCGCCTGGTTCGGGCTGGTGCGGCCGGCGACCTCGCGGCGATAGCCTTCCAGGAAGCTGCCGGTGCCCACGCCAAAGACCGGATTCTTGGAGATCATGCTGAGCGTGTTTTGCCACATCACGAACCGCACGCCCACGGAGGTGACCTCGGGCGCCGTCTCGGCCGTGCGCAACTCTTCGAGCGCAAGCACAATGCGCTCGCGGGCCCGCTCGCTGAGGGCCAGCATGACAGCGATGAGCACAAGGACGCCCAACGCCGCCGCCAGTCTGGTCCGCAACGGAATCGGCGCAAGTGTTGCGACGACGACCACCATCGCCACCAGCGCGGCCAAATAGCCGCTGCGGCCGATCATGACGAATGCGATATTGATCAAGAACGCCAGCAGTGCGGCGCCCATCGTGGTCCGGTTGCCGAGGAAAGGGTCGCCGGAAAACACCTGCGGCCGCAACAGGGCCGCAGCCGCAATCGCCGCGCCGATCGTCAGCAGCAGGCCCTGGGTGATGTAGTTGTGCACGACGACGCCGGCCGAAAGACGCGGTGTGATAGTTACCCCGAGGCTGTCGAAAAGAAAGGACAGGAGGGTAACGACGATACAGAAACCGAGGAAAACCTTGACGAATGTCCGCCTGGCGACTTCGTCGGTGAACAGAGCGATTGCCATCGGAAACAAGAGCAGTTTGCGCCATCCGGCGAGGGCGCGCACGCGGGCTTCCCACGGCGCGTCACCGTAAAGCATCCCGAGCACGAGCATTCCGCCGAACGCCAGCAAAGCGATGCTTTCCGGCCGCCGAAGCGCGTGCAAAAGGCGCGAACGAAGGGAGGCGGAGGCGACAAACAGGATATAGATGACGACTTCGAGCGCAACCGCTGCGGAAGTGGAGATCATCAACACAACAGGAAAGGCGATCAGCAGGTTGCGCGCCGCTTCCAGGGCGTGTTCATCCCAGGTCCTCCTGGTCACGACAGACATCATCTGCCCTCCGCGCCAAGCCACGTTGTTCTCCTCGATGAGCGTTCCAGCGTGGATCAATCTGTCGCATTCATGGTTCGTTTAGGCAATGCGTGCTCGGACGGGTCATGAACGCGGTTCCCGATGTTCTTGGGCTCGCCTTCCGGCTCGACCGCGCTTGATTTGCGACCTGCAATCGAGTGGACGGGGCCGTTTTTGCGGCACCCTCATCTGATCAACGCTGCGGCAGGCCGGCAAAACGTCGTTCTGCGGGGTGGCTCGCAGCGCGGGCGGCATGGAGCAGAGCGGCTGGCCTGCGGGCCCGGTACCGCCGCAAGCGATTGGCGAGGTTGCCGAACTCCAGGTTCGCTTGACGATGCGGCGGGTCCCGGATTAGGAAGCTTGCATCGCTTGAGCGGCCCGGCGACGGACTTCCGCGGCGAACGTACCTCTCCCAAGCAAAGGCCCGCTTTGCCGGACTCATCCTTTGAAGGTTGGGCGGTCAATTCCCATTTACTCGACCATGGCCAGGTTCAATCTGTTCAAGTTCCTGCAGGAAGTGCGCGCGGAGACCGAAAAGGTCACGTGGCCGTCGCGGCGTGAGACCGCCATCACGACCGCCATGGTGTTCGTGATGGTGGCGCTCGCGGCGGTGTTCTTTCTGGTTGCCGATCAGCTCATCAACCTCGTGATACAGTCCGTTCTGGGCGTGCGCGAACTCAGTCCGATCACGATGGCCGTCATCGCCGGCGGGCTGGGGTTGCTCGCCTATCTGGCATGGACTCTCAACAAGACCGGGCGACGCGGAGGCTGACGCAGCATGGCCAAGCGCTGGTACATCGTCCACGCCTATTCCAACTTCGAGAAGAAGGTCGCCGAATCCATCCGCGAGCAGGCCAAGCAGCGGGGGCTCTTGGACAAGTTCGAGGAAATCCTGGTGCCGTTGGAGAAGGTGGTGGAAGTGCGACGCGGCCGCAAGGTGGACACCGAGCGGAAGTTCTTCCCGGGCTACGTGCTGGTGAAGGTGGAATTGACGGATGACGTGTATCACCTCATCAAGAACACGCCTAAGGTGACCGGCTTCCTTGGCACCGACAAGAAGCCGATGCCGATCTCGGACGCGGAGGCCAATCGCATTCTGCATCAGGTGCAGGAAGGCATCGACCGACCGAAGCCCTCGATTTCGTTCGAGGTCGGCGAGCAAGTGCGGGTATCGGACGGCCCGTTCGCGTCGTTCAACGGCACGGTGGAGGAAGTGGACGAGGCTCGCTCGCGCGTGAAGGTGGCGGTTTCGATCTTCGGCCGCGCCACGCCGGTGGAACTGGAGTTCGGGCAAGTGGAGAAGATCTGAGGACCGGCGGTCGACGGCAGAGCACAGAGCGCGGGCGACAGACAGTCAAACCGGTTGCCATGAAGTCCGTCCTCTGTCATCCGTCTCCGCGGTCGGTTTGTGGGAGGTGAGGCGGTGTTGCCGACCGCCAAGACCCGCACCACGGAAGGAGCAAGGACATGGCAAAGAAAATCACCGGCTATATCAAGCTGCAGGTGCCGGCCGGCAGCGCCAATCCGGCGCCGCCGATCGGTCCGGCGCTTGGCCAGCGCGGCCTCAACATCCAGCAGTTCTGCAAGGATTTTAATGCTCAGACGCAGAAAATGGAGAAGGGCGCGCCAATCCCCGTGGTGATCACCGTTTATCAGGATCGCTCCTTCACGTTCGAGATGCGGACGCCGCCGGTGTCGTATTTCATTAAAAAGGCGGCAAAGCTGGAAAGCGGATCAAAAACGCCGGGCCGCGATGTGGTCGGCTCGCTCAGCAAGAAACAGGTGAGGGAGATCGCCGAGCAGAAGATGAGGGACCTGAACTGCGACACGATCGAGGCGGCAATGAGAATGGTCGAGGGTTCTGCTCGCTCGATGGGTATCGAGGTGAGGGATTAGGCCATGGCGAAGCATGGAAAGCGCGTCCGCAAGGCGCGTGAAGGGATCAATCCGGAGAAAGCCTACCCGCTCGAGGAAGCGGTGAAGCTGATCAAGGAGCGCGCCACGGCCAAGTTCGACGAGACCATCGAGATTGCGATGAATCTTGGTGTCGACCCCAAGCACGCCGACCAAATGGTGCGCGGCGTGGTGAATCTGCCCAACGGTACCGGTCGGACGCTGCGCGTCGCCGTGTTCGCGCGCGGAGCCAAGGCGGACGAGGCACGCGCCGCCGGGGCGGACGTGGTCGGAGCGGAAGATCTGGTGGAAAAAGTGAGCGCGGGCCAGATTGACTTCGATCGCTGCATCGCCACGCCGGACCTGATGCCGCTCGTGGGGCGCCTCGGCAAAGTGCTCGGCCCGCGCGGACTGATGCCGAACCCCAAGGTGGGAACGGTCACTATGGATGTTGCCAACGCGGTCAAAGGGGCCAAGGGCGGTGCCGTGGAATTCAAGGTGGAGAGCGCCGGCATCGTTCATGCGGGCGTCGGCAAAGCGTCGTTTCCGGCCGAGAAGCTGGTCGAGAACATCCGGGCTTTTGCGGATGCGGTGGCCAAGGCGAAGCCTTCCGGGGCCAAAGGCCAGTACATCAACCGCATCGCCATATCTTCGACCATGGGGCCGGGGGTGAAGGTGGAACCCTCGAGCGTCCTCAGTTCCGCGTGATCGTGCTGGAAAACCCGGGTGTTGGCGCGGTTGGCCGCGGGCGGGTCGCGCTTACAGCACCATCACGGCTCGGCTGAGAAACCGCTTGGCAAAACGGGTCAATCGTTATACATAAGCGGCATGGGCGTGCCGACCCAAATTGTCGGCGCGCTTTTGTGCGCTTCTCGGAAATATCAGCGGGCCGGAAAAGATTCCTTTTTGGACATCCTTCTCGGATTCCTCCTCAAAGGGGCGAAGGGTCGCTTTTTCTCTGGAGCGCGCAGGCCGTCCATCGCGGATGGCCGGTCCTGTCCAAGACTGCAGGCGCCGGGGTCCCGGCTTAATCGCACGAGCCTGCACAGACGGGGAAGACCGAGGGAGGGCTTGAGCCTTGCGGCTTTCAAGTCCGCGACCGGTTCGAACCTTATGACCTGCGCCGGTGCATGCCGAAAGCAGGGGGCAGGGCACATAAGGAGCGCCGTTCGGAGAGCTTGCGCTTGACGGACGGCAGGTCGCAACCGGCGGTGCCGCCGAAGTTCGGCGGTTGCCGCCAACCGGAGAGAGCGTTGTGGATCGGGCGGCAAAACAGCAAATGGTGACGGAGCTGAAGGGGGTCTTCCAGACCGCCAATACCGTCGTCGTTGCGCATTATTCCGGCCTCACGGTGAGCCAGATGCAGAGCCTGCGCAGGCAGGCCAAGCAGGCCGGCACGACCGTGCGGGTCGCGAAGAACCGCCTGGCCAAGATCGCGCTCGAAGGCACGAATGTCGCCGCGATCGGCCCGTTGCTGAAGGGGCCGACCCTGCTCGCCTATTCGGGCGATCCGGTTGCGGCGACCAAGGTGCTCGCCGACTTCGCCAAGGGAAACGAAAAGCTCGTGATCCTTGGCGGGGTGATGGGTACCACCGCGCTCGACGCCGACGGCGTCAAGGCGCTCGCCGCGCTGCCTTCGCTCGACCAGTTGCGCGCCAAGCTCGTCGGCCTGTGCAAAGCGCCGGCGACCAAATGCGCGCAGCTATCGAAGGAAGTGGCGGCGAAAGCGGCGCGACTGCTTCAGGCCTACGCCGAAAAGCAGAAAGGTGCGTGACCGTCTCCGGGAACACTCGAACCGGTTAGGAACAGACAATGGCTGACTTGCAGAAAATCTACGACGAGCTCTCCAAGCTCACGATTCTCGAGATGGCAGAGCTCACCAAGAAGATGGAAGAAGGTTGGGGCGTTTCCGCGGCCGCGGCGGTGGCGGTTGCAGCACCCGGCGCGGCGGGCGCGGCGGCGGCGGCTCCGGCTGAGGAGAAGACCGAATTCACGGTGGTGCTGGCGGCGGCCGGCGAAAAGAAGATCGAGGTGATCAAGGAAGTGCGCGCGCTCACCGGCCTCGGCCTGAAAGAGGCCAAGGACCTGGTCGAGGGCGCGCCGAAGACCATCAAGGAAGGCGTGAACAAGGACGAGGCGAACAAGATCAAGACCACGCTCGAAAAAGTCGGAGCGAAGGTCGAGCTCAAGTAGGCGCCAGCCTCGTTGAGCGAAATCCTTGGGCGAGCAGCGCGAGGCCCGAGGAGCAACAGATCAAGACGCGGAGGTCAGGCGCGGCCCGGCCACCGCGAACACGGTCCCGGCGAACCGGGATTGCCGCCGCGGCGGCAAGCAATGCGGCAGTTCGGAGTTTCCGGACAGCCGAGGATAGGGCAACGGTACGCCTGTCCGGATGGTCGCGATGGATGGCGGCTTTCCGGAGAGTCGTTCCGAGTGTCCCAGCGGTCGAGACACGAGAGAACACGATGGCGCAGACGTTTACGGGTCGCAAGCGCGTAAGGAAGTTTTTCGGAAAAATTCAGGAAGTCGCGGAGATGCCGAACCTCATCGAGGTTCAGAAGGCGTCCTACGACCAGTTCCTGCTGGTGAAAGAGCCGCCGGGCGGCCGGCCCAACGAGGGTCTGCAGGCGGTGTTCAAATCGGTCTTTCCGATCTCCGACTTCTCCAACACGGCGCAGCTCGAATTCGTCAAATATGAGTTCGAGGCGCCCAAGTACGACGTGGAGGAATGCCATCAGCGCGGCATGACCTATGCCGCCCCGCTGAAGGTCACGCTGCGGCTGATCGTGTTCGACGTCGACGAGGAAACCGGCGCCAAGTCGGTCAAGGACATCAAGGAGCAGGATGTCTATATGGGCGACATCCCGCTCATGACCAACAACGGCACCTTCATCGTCAACGGCACCGAGCGGGTGATCGTGTCGCAGATGCACCGCTCGCCGGGCGTGTTCTTCGATCACGACAAGGGCAAGACCCACTCCTCGGGCAAGCTTTTGTTCGCGGCGCGCATTATTCCTTACCGCGGCTCCTGGCTCGACATCGAATTCGACGCCAAGGACATCGTCTATGCGCGGATCGACCGGCGCCGCAAGATTCCCGTGACGTCGCTTCTGTACGCGCTGGGCATGGACGGCGAGGAAATTCTCAATACCTTCTACAAGCGCGTGACCTACAAGCGGCAGAAGGACGGCTGGCGGGTGCCGTTCGACGCAAACCGGTTCAAGGGCTACAAGCCGGTGAACAATCTGGTCGATGCCGACACGGGACGAGTCGTGGCCGAGGCCGGCCACAAGATCACCGTGCGACAGGCACGCCAGCTGCAGGAGAAGGGGCTGAAGGCGCTGCGCGTGAGCGACGACGAGTTGATCGGCCACTACATCGCCGAAGACATCGTCAACATGAAAACCGGCGAGATTTATGTGGAGGCCGGCGAGGAAATCACCGAAAAGAATCTGAAGCTCCTGATCGAGCTCGGGTACAAAGAGCTGCCGCTGCTTGACATCGACCACGTCAACGTCGGCGCGTATATCCGCAACACGCTCGCGGTCGACAAGAATCTGACGCGCGAAGACGCGCTGTTCGACATCTACCGCGTGATGCGGCCCGGCGAGCCGCCGACGATCGAGACGGCGGAGGCGATGTTCCACTCGCTGTTCTTCGATCCGGAGCGTTACGATCTGTCCGCGGTCGGCCGCGTGAAGATGAACATGCGGCTTGATCTCGACACGCCCGACACGGTGCGCGTGCTGCGCAAGGAAGACATCATTGCCGTGGTCAAGACGCTGGTCGACCTGCGCGACGGCAAGGGCGAGATCGACGACATCGACCATCTGGGCAACCGGCGCGTGCGCTCGGTCGGCGAGCTGATGGAAAACCAGTATCGCATCGGGCTGTTGCGCATGGAGCGCGCGATCAAGGAGCGCATGAGCTCGGTCGACATCGACACGGTGATGCCGCAGGATCTGATCAACGCCAAGCCGGCGGCGGCGGCGGTGCGCGAGTTCTTCGGCTCTTCGCAGCTGTCGCAGTTCATGGACCAGACCAATCCGCTGTCGGAGATCACCCACAAGCGTCGGCTGTCGGCGCTCGGCCCCGGCGGACTCACGCGCGAGCGCGCCGGCTTCGAGGTGCGCGACGTGCACCCCACGCACTACGGCCGCATCTGCCCGATCGAGACCCCGGAAGGTCCGAACATCGGCCTGATCAACTCACTCGCAACCTACGCGCGGGTGAACAAATATGGCTTCGTGGAGACGCCGTATCGCAAAGTGAAGGACGGCCGCGTCACCGACGAGGTGGTCTATCTCTCGGCCATGGAGGAGGCGCGCTACAACGTGGCGCAGGCGAACGCGCCAATCGACAGCCGGGGCCGCTTCACCGAGGACATGATCGTCTGCCGCCGCGCCGGCAATGTGCAGATGGTGCCGCGCGAGAAGGTGGACTACATGGACGTCTCGCCCAAGCAGCTGGTGTCGGTCGCGGCGGCGCTGATTCCATTCCTGGAAAACGACGACGCCAACCGCGCGCTGATGGGATCGAACATGCAGCGCCAGGCGGTGCCGTTGATCCGCACGGAGGCCCCCTACGTCGGCACCGGCATGGAGGGCGTGGTGGCGCGCGATTCGGGCGCCGCGATTGTGGCGCGGCGCACGGGTATCGTTGATCAGGTCGATGCAACCCGCATCGTCATTCGTGCGACCGACGAATCGGACCCGACCAAGCCGGGCGTCGACATCTACCGGCTGCAGAAGTTCCAGCGCTCGAACCAGAGCACCTGCATCAACCAGCGGCCGCTGGTGAAGATCGGCGACCATGTCAGCAAGGGCGACATCATCGCCGACGGCCCGTCGACGGACCTCGGCGAGCTCGCGCTCGGGCGCAACGTGTTGGTCGCGTTTATGCCGTGGAACGGGTACAATTTCGAGGACTCGATCCTGTTGTCCGAGCGGATCGTCAAGGATGACGTTTTCACCTCGATCCATATCGAAGAATTCGAGGTGATGGCGCGCGACACCAAGCTCGGGCCCGAGGAAATTACCCGCGACATCCCGAACGTTTCGGAAGAGGCGCTCAAGAACCTGGATGAGGCGGGCATCGTCTACATCGGCGCCGAGGTGCGCGCCGGGGACATCCTGGTCGGCAAGATCACGCCCAAGGGCGAAAGCCCGATGACGCCGGAGGAAAAACTCCTGCGCGCCATCTTCGGCGAGAAGGCCTCCGACGTACGCGATACGTCGCTGCGCGTGCCGCCGGGCGTGCAGGGCACGGTGGTCGAGGTGCGGGTGTTCAATCGCCACGGCGTCGAGAAGGACGAGCGCGCGCTCGCGATCGAGCGCGAGGAAATCGAGCGACTCGCCAAGGACCGCGACGACGAGCAGGCGATTCTGGACCGCAACGTCTACGGGCGGCTGGCGGAAATGCTCGAGGGCCGCATCGGGATCGCCGGGCCAAAGGGGTTCAAGAAGGACTCCAAGATCACCAAGGCGGTGCTGGAGGAATATCCGCGGGCCCAGTGGTGGCAGTTCGCCTCGTCGAACGACAAGGTGATGGCGGAGATCGAGGCAATCCGCAAGCAATACGAGGAGAGCAAGAAGCGTCTCGAGCAGCGATTCCTCGACAAAGTGGAAAAGCTGCAGCGCGGCGACGAGCTGCCGCCGGGCGTGATGAAGATGGTGAAGGTCTTCGTCGCGGTGAAACGCAAAATCCAGCCCGGCGACAAGATGGCAGGCCGCCACGGCAACAAAGGCGTGGTGTCAAAGATTGTGCCGGTGGAGGATATGCCGTTCCTCGAAGACGGCACGCCGGTTGACATTGTGCTCAACCCGCTGGGCGTGCCGAGCCGCATGAACGTGGGGCAAATTCTCGAGACCCATCTCGGCTGGGCCTGCGCGGGCCTCGGCCAGCGCATTGGCCAGGCAATCGACGCTTACTATGCCAAACGCGATCTGCGGCCGCTCAAGGACACCCTCAAGCGCATCTACGGGGACGACGAGACGATCAAATCGCTGCGCGAGGAGGAGTTGCTCGAACTCGCCGGCAACCTGCGGCACGGCGTGCCGGTGGCGACCCCGGTGTTCGACGGCGCCAAGGAGGCGGACATCGAGCACATGCTCGATCTCGCCGGCCTGGACCACTCGGGCCAAGTCGTTCTGTACGACGGACGCACCGGCGAGCCGTTCGATCGCAAGGTGACGGTGGGCTACATCTACATGATGAAGCTGCACCACCTCGTGGACGACAAGATCCACGCGCGCTCCATCGGTCCCTACAGCCTGGTCACGCAGCAGCCGTTGGGCGGAAAGGCGCAGTTCGGCGGCCAGCGCTTCGGCGAAATGGAGGTGTGGGCGCTCGAGGCCTACGGCGCGGCCTACACGCTGCAGGAGATGCTCACCGTCAAATCAGACGACGTCGCCGGCCGCACCAAAGTCTACGAGGCGATCGTACGCGGCGACGACACGTTCGAGGCGGGCATTCCGGAAAGCTTCAACGTGCTGGTGAAGGAGATGCGCTCGCTCGGACTGAATGTCGAGCTGATCAACTCCAAACAGCAGCGCGCCGGCGAGGTTGCCGAGGCGGCGGAATAGACGGAAGGCGGACAACAGCGGAGGACGGATGAAGCGGATGCAGTGACACGGTACGACGTTCGTCGTCTCCGGCGCCGTCATCCGTCCATCGTCTGATCCAATAGCTCCAGACGGAGAACGAAATGAACCAAGAGATCATGAATCTTTTCAGCCCGCAGGCTCCGGCGCAGGTCTTCGACCAGATCCGGATTTCGATCGCGAGCCCGGAAAAGATTCAGTCGTGGTCGTACGGCGAGATCAAGAAGCCGGAGACGATCAACTATCGGACGTTCAAACCGGAACGCGACGGGTTGTTCTGCGCCCGTATCTTCGGCCCGATCAAGGACTACGAGTGCTTGTGCGGCAAGTACAAGCGCATGAAGTACAAGGGCATCATCTGCGAGAAGTGCTCAGTCGAAGTGACGCTGTCACGGGTGCGGCGCGAACGCATGGGGCACATCGAGCTCGCGGCGCCGGTGGCGCATATCTGGTTTCTCAAATCGCTGCCGTCGCGGATCGGGCTGTTGCTCGACATGACGCTGAAGGATCTGGAGCGGATTCTGTATTTCGAGAACTACGTGGTGACGGAGCCGGGGCTGACCCCGCTGCAATTGCACCAGCTGCTCAGCGAGGAAGAATATCTGAAGGCGCAGGAGGAATACGGCGCCGACAGCTTCACGGCGATGATCGGCGCGGAGGCGATCCGCGAGATGCTGAAGGCGCTCGATCTGCAGAAGATGGCCGCCGACCTGCGCAAGGAGATCGCGGAATCGAAATCCGACCTGAAGCCGAAAAAGCTGGCGAAGCGGCTGAAGCTGATCGAGGCGTTTATTCAGTCCGGCAACCGGCCGGAATGGATGATCATGACGGTGATCCCGGTGATCCCGCCGGATCTGCGGCCGCTGGTACCGCTCGACGGGGGCCGGTTTGCCACCTCCGACCTGAACGATCTGTACCGGCGCGTGATCAACCGCAACAACCGGCTGAAACGGCTCATCGAACTGCGCGCGCCGGACATCATCATCCGCAACGAAAAGCGCATGCTGCAGGAGGCGGTGGACGCGCTGTTCGACAACGGCCGGCGCGGTCGCGTGATCACCGGCGCCAACAAGCGACCGTTGAAGTCGCTCGCCGACATGCTCAAGGGCAAGCAGGGCCGCTTCCGCCAGAATCTTCTGGGCAAGCGCGTGGATTACTCGGGTCGTTCGGTGATCGTGGTCGGCCCCGAGCTCAAGCTGCATCAGTGCGGCCTGCCGAAAAAGATGGCGCTGGAACTGTTCAAGCCGTTCATCTATTCGCGGCTTGACGCCAAGGGCCTGTCTACGACGGTGAAGCAGGCCAAGAAGCTCGTGGAGAAGGAGAAGCCGGAAGTCTGGGACATCCTCGACGAAGTGATCCGCGAGCACCCGGTTCTGCTCAACCGCGCGCCGACCCTGCACCGACTGGGCATTCAGGCGTTCGAGCCGGTACTGATCGAGGGCAAGGCGATTCAACTCCACCCGCTCGTGTGCGCGGCGTTCAACGCCGATTTCGACGGCGACCAGATGGCCGTGCACGTGCCGTTGTCGCTCGAAGCGCAGCTCGAGGCGCGCGTCTTGATGATGTCGACCAACAACATCCTGCATCCGGCCAACGGGTCCCCGATCATCGTACCGAGCCAGGACATCGTGCTCGGCCTGTATTACCTGACAATCATGGCCGAGGGCGGTCTCGGAGAGTGGAAGTTCGAAGTCTACCCGGAGGAGGAGCTCAAGCAGGATCCAAAGAAGAAAAACATCATCCGCGGGTTCTATCGCGATATCAGCGAAATCGAGCACGCGCTGCACGAAAAGCTCGTCGGGCTGCACAGCAAGATCAAGTATCGCTGGGAAGGCGTCGACGAAGAGGGCAAGCCCGTGCACAAGTGGTACGAAACGACACCGGGCCGCGCTTTGCTCGGCCAGGTGTTGCCGCGCCACCCGAAGATCTCCTTCGACATCGTCAACAGGCTGATGACGAAGCGGGAAATCTCAAGCATGATCGATCAGGTCTACCGCCACTGCGGGCAGAAGGAGACCGTGATCTTCTGCGACCGCATCATGGCGCTCGGCTTCCATCACGCGTTCAAAGCGGGCATCTCGTTCGGCAAGGACGACATGGTGGTGCCGCAGTCGAAGTGGAAGTTCATCGAGCAGACCCGCGCCCTGGTCAAGGAGTTCGAGCAGCAATACAACGACGGCCTGATCACGCAGGGCGAAAAGTACAACAAGGTGGTCGACGCCTGGTCGAAGTGCACCGAGCAGATCGCCGAGGAGATGATGCGCGAAATCTCCTCCGCCAAGAAGGTGGCGGGGGCGAAGGAGGCCGAGGTCAACTCGATCTACATGATGGCGCATTCCGGCGCGCGCGGCAGCCCGGCGCAGATGCGGCAGCTCGCCGGCATGCGCGGGCTGATGGCCAAGCCTTCGGGCGAGATCATCGAAAGCCCGATCATCTCCAACTTCAAGGAAGGGCTGTCGGTGCTCGAGTACTTCAACTCGACGCACGGCGCGCGCAAGGGTCTGGCGGACACCGCCTTGAAGACGGCCAATTCCGGCTATCTGACGCGGCGCCTGGTCGACGTGGCGCAGGATTGCATCGTCACCAGCGAAGACTGCGGCACTTCCGCCGGCATCAAGGTGCGGGCGATCATCGACGCGGGTCAGGTGGTGGCGTCGCTCGCGAGCCGCATCCTCGGCCGCACTGCGGCGGAGGATGTCGTCGATCCGGTCACTCATAAGGTGCTCGCCAAGGCGGGCACGCTGCTCGGCGAGCCGGAGGTCGAGGCGATCACCGCGGCCAACGTGCAGGAGGTGCGCATTCGGTCGGTGCTCACCTGCGAGACCACCAACGGCGTGTGCGCCAAGTGCTACGGGCGTGACTTGGCGCGCGGCACCCCTGTCAATCTCGGCGAGGCGGTGGGCGTGATCGCGGCGCAGTCGATCGGCGAGCCGGGAACGCAGCTCACCATGCGCACCTTCCACATCGGCGGGGCAGCGCAGATCTCTGAGCAGTCGTTCATCGAGTCGAACTTCGAGGGCAAGATAAAGATCAAGACAAAGGGCAAGCACCAGATCGTCAAGAACTCGGACAACGAATCGATTGCAATGGGCCGCAATATTGCAATCGCTGTGCTTGATGCCGACGGCACCGAACGGGCGGTGCATCGCATCCCGAACGGCGCGCGATTGCGGGTGGAGGACGGTGACAGGGTCAAGCGCGGCCAGCGCATCGCCGAATGGGATCCCTACACCCGCCCGGTGCTGACCGAGGTCGAGGGTATCGTCGGTTTTGAGGATTTGGTGGAAGGTCAGTCGATGTCGGAGACCATCGACGAGTCGACCGGCATCGCCAAACGCGTGGTGATCGACTGGCGCACATCGAGCCGCGCCGCCGAGCTGCGGCCGGCGATCGTCATCAAGGGGAAGGACGGCAAGGTGGTCAAACTCGGCCGCGGCGGCGACGCGCGCTATATGCTCGCCGTCGACGCCATCCTGTCGGTCGAGCCGGGTGCCAAGGTGAAGGCCGGCGACGTGATCGCGCGTATCCCGACCGAGAGCGCCAAGACGCGTGACATCACCGGCGGCTTGCCGCGGGTGGCGGAGTTGTTCGAGGCGCGACGGCCGAAAGATGCGGCGATCCTCGCGGAGATCGGAGGCACGGTGCAGTTCGGCCGCGACTACAAGAACAAGCGCCGGATCACTATCATCCCGCACGACAAGGATGCGCAGCCGGTCGAATATCTGATTCCGAAAGGCAAGCACGTTCATTTGCAGGACGGCGACGTGGTCGAGAAAGGCGACTACATTGTCGAGGGCAATCCGGCGCCGCACGATATTCTGCGCATCAAGGGCGTCGAGGAGCTGGCGAGCTATTTGGTCAACGAAATTCAGGAGGTGTACCGGCTGCAGGGCGTGTCGATCAACGACAAGCACATCGAGGTGATCGTGCGGCAGATGTTGCAGAAAGTGGAGATCGACGAGCCGGGGGATACCGACCTCCTGCAAGGCGAGCAGATCGACAAGATCGAGTTCGACGAAATCAACGCCAGGATGCGCGCCGAGGGCAAGAAGGAGGCGGTGGCGCATCCGGTACTGCTCGGCATTACCAAAGCAAGCCTGCAGACGCGCTCGTTCATCTCGGCGGCGTCATTCCAAGAAACTACGCGCGTGCTCACAGAGGCCGCGGTCAATGGCAAGTCGGATACGCTTGCCGGCCTCAAGGAAAACGTCATCGTCGGACGGCTGATCCCGGCCGGCACCGGCGCGATCATGAACCTGTTGCGCGAAGTCGCCACCAAGCGCGACGCGCTCATCCTGGAGGAGCGCGAGAAAGAGGCGGCGGCCAAGGCTGCGGCCGAGGCGCAGGCCGCGCCCGGGCCAGAGCCGCAGCCGGCGCTGCCTGCGGCCGAGTAAGGCAGCCATTGCGCGTGCATAAAATGGGGCCGCCGGCGGCGGCCCCATTTGTTGTTTGCGGCTGGATGCGGACGGCGTGCGGTCCGGCGCGCAATGGGACCGGGAGTCGAACCTCGCCCGGCGCCGGCCGACCTTGGCTTTATGGGCGACTACTTATAGCGGGCGGGGCAGAAATGGGGGCAACGCGCGCGTCGCGTGGCAAAGGCCACGCAATTCACCGGCGTTTTATCGCCGCAATGCTTGACTTGATGGGTCGGCGCCGATACATAGCCCGAACTTTCGGCAGGCGGTGAGCTTCGCTTGCTCGGAACGGCGCGCCTGCAATCCAGCTAAGCTATTGAAAGTGAATATCTTTCGTGGCCTGCGGATGTGGCGCCTGATGCCTCGAGGAATGAAGCTCAAACGCTGCCTCTGACATCGACCGATTGTCAGATCCATGGGCGCACGGGCGGCGGATGCGGCCGCAGCGTCCATTTTTGGCTGGTGAAGCGTCATTCCGCTGCCGGGGCGGATGGCGCGGTTTTGTTTTGTGCGCGGGTCCGGGCCGCGGCAGGCGGCGCCGGACAGCCGGCGCGCGAGCGTGAAGGCGAGCGATGCCAACGATCAATCAGCTCATCCGGAAAGGCCGGGTGGTGCAACATGCCAAGAAGAAGGTGCCGGCGCTTCAGCAATGCCCGCAGAAGCGCGGCGTCTGCACGCGCGTCTACACCACGACCCCGAAGAAGCCGAATTCCGCCCTGCGCAAGGTCGCCAAGGTGCGGCTGACCAACGGCTTCGAGGTGATCGGCTACATCCCGGGCGAGGGCCACAATCTGCAGGAACATTCGGTGGTTATGATCCGCGGCGGCCGGGTCAAGGATCTCCCAGGCGTCCGCTACCACATCCTGCGCGGCGTGCTCGACACCCAAGGCGTGAAGAACCGCAAGCAGCGTCGGTCCAAATACGGCGCCAAGCGGCCGAAGTAACGGAGCGCGTCCATGTCCCGCCGCCACCGTGCCGAGAAGCGCGACATCAACCCGGATCCGAAATACGGGAATGTCGTCATCTCCAAATTCATGAATTCCGTGATGTACGAGGGCAAGAAGTCGGTGGCCGAGCGCATCGTGTACGGTGCACTCGATCTCATCGAGGCCAAGACCAAACAGAATCCGATCGCGGTTTTCGAGCAGGCGCTGGACAATGTGATGCCGTCGATCGAGGTGCGCTCGCGCCGCGTGGGCGGGGCGACCTATCAGGTGCCGGTGGAAGTGCGACCCGCTCGGCGCCAGGCGCTCGGCATTCGGTGGATCATCGCCGCCGCACGCGAGCGCAACGAAAAGACGATGACCGAGCGGCTATCGGCGGAGCTGCTGGATGCGTCCAATAACAGGGGAAACGCCGTCAAGAAACGCGAAGACACCCACCGCATGGCGGAGGCCAACCGGGCGTTCGCGCATTACCGCTGGTGACGGCCGGCCAAAAACAAGGATCATTCCCCATGCCCCGCAGCCATCCAATCGAGGACTACCGCAACTTCGGCATCATGGCTCACATCGATGCCGGCAAGACCACGACCACCGAGCGGATCCTCTATTATACCGGCAAGAGCCACAAGATGGGCGAGGTCCATGAGGGCGCGGCCACCATGGACTGGATGGAGCAGGAGCAGGAGCGCGGCATCACCATCACCTCCGCAGCCACCACGGCGTTCTGGCGCAACAAGCGGCTCAATATCATCGACACGCCGGGGCACGTGGATTTCACCATCGAAGTGGAGCGGTCGTTGCGCGTGCTCGACGGCGCCGTTTGTGTGCTCGATTCCAACCAGGGCGTCGAGCCGCAGACCGAGACCGTGTGGCGGCAGGGCGACAAATACAGGGTGCCGCGCATCGTCTTTGCCAACAAGATGGACAAGGTGGGCGCGGATTTCTTCCGCTGCCTCGACGATATCGTGAACCGGCTCGGCGCCAAGCCGGTGGCGATCCAGCTCCCACTGGGCGCCGAACAGAAGTTCAAGGGCATCATCGATCTGATCCGCATGAAGGCGGTGGTGTGGGACGACGAATCGCTCGGCGCGAAATATCACGACGAGGAGATACCGGCGGACCTGCTGCCGCAGGCCAAGGAATATCGGGAGAAGATGATTGAAGCCGCGGTCGAATTGGACGACGCGGTGATGACCGCATACCTGGAGGGCAGGGAACCGGACGAAGAAACGCTGAAGCGGCTGATCCGCAAGGCCACGATCAGCGGCGCGTTCCATCCGGTGCTGTGCGGCTCGGCGTTCAAGAACAAGGGCGTGCAGCCGCTTTTGGATGCGGTGGTCGACTTCCTGCCGTCGCCGCTCGACGTGCCGCCGATCAAGGGCACCGATCGCGACGGCCGCGAAGTCGTGCGCAAGGCGGACGACAAGGAGCCGCTGGCGATGCTGGCGTTCAAAATCATGGACGACCCGTTCGTCGGCACCATCACGTTCTGCCGCATCTACTCCGGCACGCTCACGAGCGGCACCGGCGTGCTCAATTCCACGAAAGATCGCAAGGAACGCATCGGCCGCATGCTGTTGATGCACGCCAACAACCGGGAAGACATCAAAGAAGCCTACGCCGGCGACATCGTGGCGCTCGCGGGGCTGAAGGAGGTGCGCACCGGCGATACGCTGTGCGACCCGCAGAAGCCTGTGGTCCTCGAGAAGATGGAGTTCCCCGAGCCGGTGATCGAGATCGCGATCGAGCCCAAGTCGAAGGCGGATCAGGAAAAGCTCGGTGCGGCGCTCGCCAAGCTCGTGGCGGAGGATCCCTCGTTCCGCGTCACTACCGATCCGGAGTCGGGCCAGACGATCATCAAAGGCATGGGAGAGCTGCATCTCGACATCAAGGTCGACATCCTCAAGCGCACCTACAAGGTGGACGCCAACATCGGTGCGCCGCAGGTCGCCTATCGCGAGAAAATCACCCGGCCGGTCACGCACGAATACACCCACAAGAAACAGACCGGCGGCGCCGGCCAGTTTGCGGCGGTGAAGATCGTGGTCGAGCCGTTGCCCCCGGGCGGCGGCTATCAATTTGAAAACAAGATCGTCGGCGGTGCAGTGCCGAAGGAATACATCCCGGGCGTGGAGAAGGGGCTGGAGTCGGTGCTCGGCTCCGGTGTGCTCGCCGGATTCCCGGTGGTGGACCTGAAGGTGAGCCTGGTCGACGGCAAGTACCACGACGTCGACTCTTCGGTGCTCGCGTTCGAAATCTGCGCGCGCAACGCGCTGCGCGAGGCGCTGCAGAAGGGCGCGCCAGTGCTGCTCGAGCCGATCATGAAAGTGGAGGTGGTAACCCCAGAGGAGTACACCGGCTCGGTGATCGGCGACCTCAATTCACGCCGGGGCCAAATCTTGGGCCAGGACATGCGCGGCAACGCCAATGTCATCAACGCCATGGTGCCGCTGCAGAACATGTTCGGCTACGTGAGCAATCTGCGCTCCATGACCCAGGGGCGCGCGACGTTCACCATGCAGTTCGACCATTACGCGGAAGTGCCGCGGGCGATCGCCGAGGAGATCCAGGCGAAATACGCGTAAACGGACACAGAGGACAGACGACAGAGGACAGCAACGGGAGGAGATGCGACGCAGGTAGAGCACTCGACGATGAGAATTCATACGTCGTCCGTCCTCTGTCTTCCGTCGTCTGAAGGACCATGAACGGCCAGAATATCCGCATCCGGCTGAAAGCGTTCGATCATCGCATTCTCGATGCGTCGACGCGCGAAATCGTCAACACGGCCAAGCGCACCGGCGCGCAGGTGCGCGGCCCGATCCCGCTGCCGACCAAGATCGAGAAATTCACGGTGAACCGTTCGCCGCACATCGACAAGAAAAGTCGAGAGCAGTTTGAAATGCGTACGCACAAGCGGCTGCTCGACATCGTCGATCCGACGCCGCAGACGGTCGATGCACTGATGAAACTCGACCTCGCCGCGGGCGTCGACGTCGAGATCAAACTGTAAGGATGGAAGCAACGAGGTTTGGCATGCGTACGGGCGTGATCGCACAGAAGGTCGGGATGACCCGGCTGTTCACCGAGGCGGGTGAACACGTGCCGGTGACCGTGCTGCGCCTTGCGCAATGCCAAGTGATCGCGCACCGCACCAAGGAGAAGAATGGTTATACCGCGCTGCAACTCGGCGCGGGTTCGCGAAAGGTCAAGAACGTCAGCAAGCCGGAACGCGGGCGGTTCGCGGCGGCGAAAGTCGAGCCCAAGCGCAAGCTCGCCGAGTTTCGGGTGAGCGAGGATGCGCTGATTCCGATCGGGGCGGAAATCACCGCCGACCATTTTGTGGTGGGGCAGTACGTCGATGTGACCGGCACCTCGATCGGCAAGGGATTTGCCGGAGCGATGAAGCGCTGGAATTTTGCCGGCCTGCGCGCCTCGCACGGCGTGTCGATCTCGCATCGCTCGCACGGCTCGACCGGCGGCCGCCAGGACCCGGGGAAGACCTTCAAGAACAAGAAGATGGCCGGTCACATGGGGGTCGACCGGGTGACCACGCTGAATCTGCGCGTGGTGCAGACCGACGCGGAGCGCGGCTTGATCATGGTCGAGGGCGCGGTGCCGGGCGCCAGGGGCGGCTGGGTCATGGTGCGCGACGCCGTCAAAAAACCGCTGCCCAAGGAAGCGCCGAAGCCGGGCAAGTTCCGCGAGCCGGTCGTCGAGACCGCCCCGGCCGCGGCTGCGGTCGCTCCGGCAGAGCAAGGCGCGGCAGCCGCTCCTGCGACGGAGGGCGCGTGACATGGAACTGAAAGTCACCACCCTGGACGGGAAGTCGGCCGGCTCGATCACGGTGTCCGACTCGATCTTCGGGCTTGAGCCGCGCAGCGACATCATTCAGCGCTGCGTGGTGTGGCAGCTCGCGAAGCGGCGCGCGGGTACGCACAAGGTTAAGAACCGCAGCGAGATCAATCGCACCGGTAAAAAGATGTACGCGCAGAAGGGCACCGGCAATGCGCGGCACGGCTCAGCGCGGGTCAACATCTTTCGCGGCGGCGGCCGCGCCTTTGGGCCGGTCGTACGGAGCCACGAAATCGGCTTGCCGAAGAAGGTGCGGGCGCTGGCGCTCAAGCATGCCCTGTCGGCCAAGGCCAGGGACGGCGGGATCATCGTGCTGGACAAAGTGGCGGTTAAGGCGGCGAAGACCAAGGAGCTGTTGAGCCAGTTCGAAAGGCTCGGGCTGGACAATGCGTTGATCGTGGACGGTGCCGAGATCGAGGCGGGTTTCCGCAACGCGGCGCGCAACATTCCCAATATCGACGTGCTGCCGGTGCGCGGCATCAACGTTTACGACATCCTGCGGCGCGGCAAGCTGGTGCTGACCAAAGCCGCCATCGATGCGCTGGAGGCGCGGTTCAAATGAGCACCACGGATCCGCGGCACTATGACGTGATCATCGCCCCGGTCATTACCGAGAAGGCGACGATGATGTCCGAGCAGAACCGGGTGGTCTTCAAGGTCAATGCCAAGGCCACCAAACCGGAGATCAAGGAGGCGGTGGAGAAGCTGTTCGACGTGAAAGTGAAGAGCGTCAACACGCTGGTCCGCCGCGGCAAGGTCAAGGCCTTCAAAGGTCGATGGGGCGAGCAGAAATCGGTGAAGCGTGCGATCGTGACGCTCGAAGAGGGCCACAAGATCGACGTGACCACCGGCTTGTGAGGCGGAGCGCGCGATGGCACTGAAAACCTACAAGCCGGCCACCCCCGCCCAGCGGCAACTCGTGTTGGTCGACCGTTCCGCGCTCTACCGCGGTGATCCGGTCAAGACACTGGTCGAGGGTCAGAAGTCGACCGGGGGCCGCAACAACTTGGGGCGCATCACTTCGCGCTTCCGCGGCGGCGGCCACAAACAGGCTTACCGGCTGGTCGATTTCAAGCGGCGAAAGTTCAACCTGCCGGCGAAGGTCGAGCGCATCGAATACGACCCCAACCGCACCGCGTTCATCGCCTTGATCCGATACGAGGACGGCACGCTGTCCTACATCCTGGCGCCGCAGCGGCTCGCCGTTGGCGACACGGTGATCGCTGGCGAGCAGGTGGACATCAAGCCCGGCAATGCCATGCCGATCGGCAACATGCCGATCGGAACCATCGTGCACAATGTGGAGATCAAGATCGGCAAGGGCGGACAGATCGCGCGCTCGGCCGGCAGCTATACGCAGATTGTCGGCCGCGACGGAGACTACGTGATCTTGCGGCTCAATTCCGGAGAGCAGCGCCTGGTGCACGGACGCTGCATGGCAACGGTCGGGGCGGTGTCAAACCCGGACAACATGAATATCTCCATCGGCAAGGCCGGTCGCAAACGCTGGATGGGGCGGTTGCCGCACAACCGCGGCATCAGCATGAACCCGGTCGACCACCCGCACGGCGGGCGTACCAAAGGCGGCGGCCACTGGACCACGCCCTGGGGCATCCCGACCAAGGGAAAAAAGACGCGCAAGAACAAGGCCACCACCAAGTTCATCATGGTGAGTCGGCACGCGCGGAAGAAGCAATAGGCGAGAGCCATGGCACGTTCAGTCTGGAAAGGTCCGTTCTTCGACGGCTATCTGCTCAAGAAAGCGGAAGCGGCGCGCGCCTCCGGCCGGCGCGAGATGATCAAGATCTGGAGCCGGCGCTCGACGATCCTGCCGCAGTTCGTCGGGCTCACCTTCGGCGTCTACAACGGACAGAAGCACATACCGGTGCTGGTGACCGAAGAAATGGTCGGGCACAAGTTCGGCGAGTTCTCGCCGACGCGGCAGTTCTACGGGCATTCCTCCGACCGCAAGGCCAAGCGCGCAGGCGAAGGCGCGGCGCCGGCCGCGGCCAGCGCCGCGACGACACCCGGCGCCTCGGCACCTGCCGCCCCCGCCACGCCGGCGGCAAAAGGCTAACGGAGAAGGGCCATGGGCAAACGATCGCGCGAACGCTCGCTCGCCGACAACGAGGCCAAGGCCGTGGCCCGCATGATCCGGGTCTCGCCGCAAAAGCTCAATCTCGTGGCGCAACTGATCCGCGGGAAGAAGGTCTCGACGGCGCTCGCCGATCTGCAGTTCTGCAACAAGCGCGCGGCGCGCGACGTCAAGAAGTGCCTGGAGTCGGCCATCGCCAATGCCGAGAACAATCATGACCTCGATGTCGACGATCTCATCGTGGCGGAGGCGCACGTGGGCAAGGCACTGGTGCTCAAGCGCTTCCACGCACGCGGCCGCGGCCGCGTGGGGCGAATTTTGAAGCCGTTCTCGCATCTCACCATCGTGGTGCGCGAGGTCGAGCAGGCGGCCTAGGAGAGAGACGCATGGGTCAGAAGGTCAATCCGGTGGGCTTGCGGCTCGGGATCAACCGAACCTGGGATTCGCGCTGGTACGCGGGCAAAAACGAGTACGGCGCGCTGCTGCACGAGGATCTGAAGATCCGTCAGGAGCTCACCGAGCAACTTAAGCAAGCGGCGGTCTCCAAGATCGTCATCGAGCGGCCGCACAAGAAGTGCCGGGTCACCATTCATTCGGCGCGACCGGGCGTGGTGATCGGCAAGAAGGGCGCCGATATCGAGAAAATCCGCCGCAAAGTGGCGGAGCTGACCAAGTCGGACGTGGTCATCAATATCATCGAAATCCGCAAGCCCGAACTCGACGCCCAGCTGGTGGCGGAGTCGATCGCGCAACAGCTTGAGCGGCGGGTAGCGTTCCGCCGCGCCATGAAGCGCGCCGTGCAATCGGCTATGCGGCTCGGCGCGGAGGGTATCCGTATCAACTGCTCGGGCCGGCTCGGCGGGGCGGAGATCGCGCGCATGGAGTGGTACCGCGAGGGTCGCGTGCCGCTGCACACGCTGCGCGCCGACATCGATTACGGCTTCGCCACCGCCTACACCACCTACGGGACGTGCGGGGTGAAGGTGTGGATCTTCAAGGGCGAGATCATGGAGCACGACTCCATGGCGCAGGATAAGCGACTCGCCGAGGCCGAGGCAGGCCGGCCGCGGCGCGAGGCGACGGCGTAAGGGATCGGTCATGCTGCAGCCAATCCGCACCAAGTTCCGCAAGGCGCACAAGGGCCGTATCCATGGCCACGCGACCAGCGCCGTCGATCTGCATTTCGGCCGCTACGGGCTCAAGGCGCTGGAGCCGGACCGCGTCACCGCGCGGCAGATCGAGGCCGCGCGCCGCGCTCTCACGCGATTCATGAAGCGCTCAGGGCGGGTGTGGATCCGGATCTTCCCAGACGTTCCGGTGACGAAAAAACCCCTCGAAGTGCGCATGGGCTCAGGTAAGGGCAGTGTCGAATACTGGATCGCGCGGGTGAAGCCGGGTCGTATCTTGTTCGAAGTCGACGGCGTGTCGGAGGAAGTGGCGCGGGAGGCCTTCGCCCTCGCGGCCGCCAAGTTGCCGATCAAGACCAAATTCGTGCAGCGCATCACCGAACAGGGGTCGCCATGAAAGCCGCTGACGTACGCGCGATGACGCTGGATCAGATCGAGGACGAGGTGCTCAAGCTCAAGAAGGAGCAGTTCAACCTGCGCTTCCAGCGGGCGACTGGGCAGCTCGAGAACACTGCACGGGTGCGCGCGGTGCGACGCGACATCGCGCGGCTAAAGACTATCGCGCGGCAGAAGCGCGCCGGCATGCCTGAGCCGACCGCGCGGCGCACGGCACCGGCGACGGAGGCAGGGGCTACGCCGAAACCCAAGCGCGCGGCAAAGTTCAGGGCTACGACGCCCGCGCCGAAGGCCAAATCGAAAGCCTAGAGGGGACGACAAATGCCGAAACGCGTATTGCAGGGCGTGGTGCTGAGCGACAAGCAGGACAAGACGGTCATCGTGAGCGTCGAACGTCGCTTCACCCACCCGGTTCTCAAGAAGACGGTGCGGCGGTCGAAGACGTTCCACGCCCACGACGAGAACAACGAGTTTTCCGTTGGCGATATCGTGTGGATTGAGGAGCATCGTCCGATCTCGAAACTGAAGCGCTGGCTGGTCATTCGGGGAGAGAAGAGAAAGAAGCCCGACGCACTGCCGGTGGCCGAAGGCGAAGGAGCGGATGTCGAAGCCAAGAAGTCGCGCAAGATCAGCGCGAAGGCGAGCTAAGCGCGTGGCGGCATGAAGGGTCCGAGAGGCATGGCATGATCCAGATGCAGACCAACCTCGACGTGGCGGATAATTCCGGCGCGCGCCGCGTCATGTGCATCAAGGTGCTGGGCGGCTCAAAGCGCAAATACGCCACGGTCGGCGACGTCATTGTGGTTTCGGTGAAGGAGGCGATTCCGCGCGGGCGCGTGAAGAAAGGGGACGTAATGCGCGCGGTGGTCGTGCGCATCGCCAAGGATATCCGCCGGCCGGACGGTTCGATCATCCGCTTCGACCGCAATGCGGCGGTGCTGATGAATCCGCAGATGGAGCCGGTCGGCAGGCGGATTTTCGGACCGGTGCCGCGGGAGCTGCGCGCCAAGAACCAGATGAAGATCATTTCGCTCGCGCCCGAGGTGCTGTGATGGCGGCAAAGATCAAAAAGGGCGACAAGGTGGTGGTGCTCACCGGCCGCGACAAGGGGCGCACCGGCGAGGTGATCGAGGTGCGCCCGAACGAGAACAGGGCGCTGGTGCGCGGCATCAACATGGCCAAGCGCCACCAGAAACAGACCGCGCAGCAGGAGGGTGGCATCATTTCCAAGGAGCTACCAATTCATCTGTCCAATCTGGCGATCGCAGACCCCAAGGACGGAAAGCCGACGCGCGTCGGGTTCAAAGTCCTGGCTGACGGCCGCAAGGTGCGGATCGCCAAGCGTTCGGGAGTTGAAATCGATGGCTGACGAGGAGAAGCCGCAGAAGCCTTCCGCCGCCAAGCCGGGCGATCAGGCGCGGCCGCCGAAAAGCCAGCCCAAGGGCGAGCCAAAGGCGGAGAAGGGCCAGCAGGCAAAGGGCGCAAAGGCGGAAAAGGGCGACAAAGGCCAGAAGCCGACCGCTCCGGAGGAGCCGCTGCAGCCGCGCGAGCCCGAGGAGCGCGTCACGCCACGCCTCAAGACCTACTTCGAGGACGTGGTGCGCAAGAAACTGTCCGAGCAGTTTGGCTACAAGAGCCCGCTGCAGGTGCCGAGGCTCTCCAAGGTCGTACTCAATATGGGCATCGGCGAGGGGGTTGCCGACCGCAAGAAGGTCGAGCAGGCGGCGGCGGATCTGGCGTTGATCGCCGGACAGAAGGCGGTAATCACCAATGCCCGCAAGTCGATCGCGACCTACAAGCTGCGCGCCGGACAACCGATCGGGTGTAAGGTCACCCTGCGCAAGGCGCGGATGTACGAATTCGTCGATCGACTGGTGAATATCGCGCTGCCGCGGGTGCGCGACTTCCGCGGCCTGTCGCCCAAGAGTTTCGATGGACGCGGCAACTACACAATCGGCATCAAGGAACACATCATCTTCCCGGAGATCAACTACGACAAGGCGACCGATATCTGGGGCATGGACATTACCGTCTGCACCACGGCGCGCACCGACGAAGAGGCGCGCGCGCTGCTGACGGCCTTCAACTTCCCGTTCCGGCAGTGAGGACAGCCTCGCGGTCAGAACAGTCAGGAGAACGGCATGGCGAAGAAAAGTGCGATCGAGAAGAACAACCGCAGACGCAAGCTGGCGCAGAAATACGCGGCACGGCGCGCAAAGCTCAAGGCTATCGCGCGCGACCGCAAGCGGCCGACCGAGGAACGGCTTGCGGCCTCGCTCAAGCTTGCCGAGCTGCCGCGCAACTCGTCGCCCACGCGCATCCGCAACCGCTGCGAGGTCTCGGGCCGCCCGCGCGGCTACTACCGCAAGCACCGACTCTCCCGTATCGCGCTGCGCGAGCTCGGCTCTAGGGGGCTGATTCCGGGGTTGCTGAAGTCGAGCTGGTGAGGAGGGCGGCGCCATGGCATTGATCGATCCGCTCGGCGACATGATTGCGCGCATCAATAACGCGCAGATGCGACACAAGACGAAGGTCACGACGCCAAGCTCGAAGCTGCGCGAACGCGTGCTGGAGGTGCTCAAGAGCGAAGGCTATATCCGCGGCTACACGACGGTTGCACACAAGGACGGCCGCAAGGAGCTGGAAATCGAGCTCAAGTATTTCGACGGCGAGCCGGTGATCCGGCAGCTCGCGCGGGTGTCGAAGCCCGGACGGCGCGTGTATGCGTCGGTGCGCAGTCTGCCGCGCGTCAACAACGGGCTCGGGGTGGCGATTGTCTCGACGCCAAAGGGCGTAATGGCAGATCATGACGCGCGGGAGGCCAACGTCGGCGGCGAAATTCTGTGCACGGTGTTCTGAACGAGAGGCACGAAGGGTAGAGGCATGTCGCGCATTGGCAAAAAAGCGGTCCCGCTGCCATCGGGCGTGACTGCGACGGTCGAAGGACAGATCGTCAAGGTCAAAGGTCCGAAGGGGGCGCTGCAGGTGATGCTGCATGACGACATCGCGGCCAAGGTCGAGGGCAACTCCGTGAAGCTCGACCCGCGGGTCGACACCAAGCGCGCCCGCGCGCAGTGGGGCACCGCGCGCACGCTGGTCGCTAATCTCGTGGCCGGCGTCACCAAGGGCTTCGAGCAGAAGCTTGAAATCAACGGCGTGGGATTCCGCGCCGCGGTGCAGGGGCGAAACCTGCAGATGCAGCTCGGGTTCAGTCACGATGTGGTCTTCCCGATCCCCGAGGGTGTCACGGTGGCGACGCCAAAGCCGACCGAGATCGTAGTGAGCGGCCTCGACAAACAGAAGGTGGGCCAGGCTGCCGCCGAAATCCGCGCGTTCCGGCCCCCGGAGCCTTACAAGGGCAAAGGGGTGAAATACGCGGACGAGTTTGTATTCCGCAAGGAAGGCAAGAAAAAGTAACGGGGCGCATGATGGCGACGGTCAAGGATCGGACGGAACGGCGCAAGGCAACGGTGCGGCGGCGCGTCAAATATGCCGCGCGCGGCCGCATGCGGCTGTCGGTGTTCCGCTCATCGAAGCACATCTACGCACAGATCATCGATGACAATCAGGGACGGACGCTCGCGGCCGCGTCCTCGCTCGAGAAGGCCATGCGCGAAAGCCTGAAGACCGGCGCCAATATCGAAGCCGCCAAGGCGGTCGGCAAGCTCGTGGCCGAGCGGGCGCTGCAAAAGGGGATCACGGAAGTGGTGTTCGACCGCGGCGGCTATCTTTACCACGGGCGCGTCAAAGCGCTCGCCGATGCGGCGCGTGAAGGCGGATTGAAATTCTAGCCGCGCTGCGGCAGCAGAAAGAAGAGGACGGATGGCACGAGAACCGAAACGAGAGCGCGAACGCGGCGCCGAGCGGGAAGAGCGCGAAAGCGAGTTTGTCGATAAGCTCGTGCACATCAACAGGGTTGCCAAGGTGGTAAAGGGCGGCCGCCGCTTCGGCTTTGCCGCGCTCGTGGTGGTCGGCGACCAGAAGGGGCGGGTCGGCTTCGGCCACGGCAAGGCGCGCGAGGTGCCGGAAGCGATCCGCAAGGCCACGGAGGCCGCCAAGCGCAACCTCATGCGGGTGCCGCTGCGCGAGGGTCGCACGCTGCACCACGACGTCCTTGGCCACCATGGATCCGGGCGCGTCTATCTGCGTGCGGCCCCGCCGGGTACCGGGATCATTGCCGGAGGGCCCATGCGCGCCGTGTTCGAGACGCTCGGCGTGCAGGACGTGGTGGCGAAATCGATTGGCTCCTCGAATCCGTACAATATGGTGCGCGCAACCTTCGATGCTCTCAGACGCCAAGACTCGCCGCGATCGGTCGCGGCTCGGCGCAACATCAAAGTCTCGACGCTGCAGGCGCGCCGCCGCGAGGTCGATGCGGAAGCAGCAGCCGACTAATTGGTTTGACCCCGACTAATTGGCTTGACCCATGGCGACGACGAAGACCATCAAGGTGCAGCAGACCGGAAGTCCGCAGCGGCGTCACCGCATCCAGCGCCAGACGCTGATCGGGCTCGGGTTGAACAAGATCGGGCGCGTGCGCGAATTGCCGGACACGCCGATGACGCGCGGTATGATCAACAAGGTCAAACACCTCGTGCGGGTGGTGGAAGGGAAGTCTTGACGCCGTCGCCGGGCTTGTGCCGGCGATCCCGATCATGGCGCACGGCGGTGCCCACCCAAGCGGGATGGCAGGGACAAGCCCGGCCATGACGATGGAACAGAAAGGTAAGGGCGATGAAACTCAATCAACTGGCGCCGCGGCCGGGGTCGCGCAAAAAACGGCAGCGGATCGGCCGCGGCATCGGATCGGGGATGGGCAAGACCGGTGGCCGCGGCGGCAAGGGACAGACGGCGCGCGCGGGCGCGCGCATCAAGGGATTCGAGGGCGGACAGATGCCGTTGCACCGCCGCTTGCCCAAGCGCGGGTTCAGGAACACAAAGTTCACGCGGCGACTCAACGAGATCAATATCGGCCAGGTGCAGGCCGCGATCGACGCGGGCCGACTTGATGCGAACACGGTCGTCGACGTGGCGGCCTTGGTCAAGGCGGGCCTCTTGCGGCGGCCCAAGGACGGGGTGCGGCTGCTCGGCGACGGGGAACTGAAAGCGAAGGTCAGCTTCGAGGTGTTTGGCGCCTCGAAAGCGGCCATTGCCGCGGTGGAAAAGGCGGGCGGGACGGTCAAAATTCTGGCTCCGAAGCAAGAGGCTGCGGAAAAAGCCGCATGAAAACCGGTCACCGCAAACCATGGAACAATGGACGGATGGACCCCACATAGAACCTGCCTGCGGCCAGATGCGGTCTTGAGGGGCGCGGCGGCTGGCTAGGGCGGGGAGCGGGAGCGGTCATGGTCTCAGCAGCGGAACAATTGGCGGCCAATCTCAACTTCTCGGCGCTCGCCAAGGCCGAGGAACTAAAAAAGCGAATCTGGTTCACCCTCGGCGCGCTGCTGGTCTACCGGTTCGGCACCTACATTCCCTTGCCCGGCATCGATCCCGCGGCTTGGGACCAGATCTTCCGCAGTCAGGCCGGCGGCATCCTCGGCATGTTCAACATGTTTGCCGGCGGCGGCATCCACCGCATGGCAATCTTTGCGCTGAACATCATGCCGTACATCTCGGCGTCGATCATCATTCAGTTGATGACGACCGTCTCACCGACGCTGGAGCAGCTCAAGAAAGAGGGTGAGCAGGGACGAAAGGTCATTAATCAATACACGCGGTATCTTACGGTCTTCCTCGCGGCATTCCAGGCCTTCGGCATCGCGTACGGCCTCGAAGGGGCCGGCAATGTGGTGACCGATCCCGGATGGTTCTTCCGTATCTCTACGGTGATTACGCTGACCGGCGGCACCATGTTCCTGATGTGGCTCGGAGAGCAGATCACCTCGCGCGGCATCGGCAACGGCATATCGCTCATCATCATGGCCGGCATTGTCGCGGAACTGCCGGCGGCAATCGCCGGCATGCTGGAACTCGGCCGGCAGGGCGCGCTGTCCACGGCGCTGATTCTGATTGTCGTCGTGATGGCGGTGGTTGTGATCGCCTTCATCGTGTTCATGGAGCGCGCGCAGCGGCGGCTGTTGATCCAATATCCCAAGCGGCAGGTCGGCAACCGGATGTTCGAGGGCCAGTCGTCGCACCTGCCGCTGAAACTCAACACCTCGGGTGTGATTCCGCCGATATTTGCCTCATCGCTTTTGCTTCTGCCTTCCACCGTCGCAAACTTCAATGCAGGGCAGGGACCGGAATGGTTCGTGACCATCACCACCATGCTCGGTCACGGCCGGCCGTTGTTCCTCGTACTTTACATCGCGCTCATCATCTTCTTTGCGTTCTTCTACACCGCCATCGTCTTCAATCCGACCGAGACCGCGGAGAACCTGAAGAAGCACGGCGGTTTCATTCCGGGGATCCGGCCGGGTGAACGCACCGCCGAGTTCATCGACTACGTGCTCACGCGCATCACCGTGGTGGGTGCGGCGTATCTCGCCGTGGTGTGTCTCATACCCGAGATCCTGATCTCCTATGCGGCGGTCCCGTTCTATTTCGGCGGAACGTCGCTCCTGATCGTGGTGAGCGTGACCATGGATACGGTCGCGCAGATCCAAGGTTATCTGCTGGCACACCAGTACGAAGGCCTGATCAAACGCTCGAAGCTGCGAGGGCGTCGGCGATGAGGGTGGTTCTGCTCGGCCCGCCGGGGGCGGGCAAGGGCACGCAGGCGCAGCGGCTCGTTGAGCAATATGGGGTTGTGCAGCTCTCGACCGGCGACATGCTGCGCGCGGCGGTCAAGGCGGGAACGCCGCTTGGCATGAAGGTCGCCGACATCATGGCGCGCGGGGCGCTCGTGCCGGACGACCTCGTGGTCGCCATCGTGGAGGCGCGCATCGACCAACCGGACGCCAAGCGGGGCTTCATTCTCGACGGGTTTCCGCGCACCGTGCAGCAGGCCGAAGCGCTCGATCAGTTGCTCAAGAAAAAGGGCCTCAAGCTCGATGCGGTGATCGCCCTGCAGGTGGACGAGGATGTGCTGCTGCACCGAATCAAGAACCGGATTGCCCAGATGCGTGCGCGCGGCGAGCCGCTGCGGCCGGACGACAATCCCGACGTGTTACGGGAGCGGCTGACCGCCTATCGGACGCAGACTGCGCCACTCTTCGCCTATTATGGAGCGAAAGGCCTGCTGAAAACCGTCAACGGCATGGCCTCGATCGACGAGGTAACGGCGGCCATCGGGCGGGCCTTGGCCGAGACGGCCTTCCGCCCGGTTCCCGGCAAGCCGCCGCGCGCGCGGGAGCGCAAGCGGGCCGGGGCCAAGCCGGCCAGGCGCCCCAGGCCCCTCCGGGGGAAAAAGACGCCCGGAAAGCGCAGAAAGAAGGCCCCTTCTCGGCTTGGCCGGGCCGCAGCGACGCGCCGCGGCCGCCCCGGGACGCGTGGGAAACTGCGGGGTCGGAGGTTGACGAAATGAGGGTCAATCCCCTAATAAGCAGCGCATTCAGTGGAGACCTTGAGAACGATGCCAAGCCCCGGAAAGAGGGGAAGGGCGTCGCGTTATTGCGTTGGAAATAGCATCCGGGGACAGTCAGAAGACCGCATCGGTCGCCGGCAGGGGACCGAAAGAGGAGTGAAATTGTGGCCAGAATTGCAGGCGTCAATCTTCCAACCAACAAGCGCGTCGTCATCGCGCTCCAATACATCCACGGCATCGGGCCGGCGAAGGCCAAGGAAATCATGGAGAAGGTCCGGATCCCGCTGGAGCGCCGGGTCAACCAGCTCACCGATCAGGAAATTCTGCAGATCCGCGAAGTGATCGATCGCGACTATGTCGTCGAGGGCGATTTGCGCAGCGAGGTCCGCGCCAACATCAAGCGGCTGATGGATCTCGGCTGCTACCGCGGCCTGCGCCACCGCAAGGGCCTCCCCGTGCGCGGCCAGCGCACGCATACCAATGCGCGGACCCGCAAAGGACCCGCCAAGGCCATCGCCGGCAAGAAAAAGGCCGTCGTCTAGCAGGCTCGGTTCACCCGGCCAGCGGAGCAGCGAGAGGATTTTGAATGGGCAAAGAAGCCACAGCACGCGTTCGCCGCCGTGAACGCAAAAACATCGCATCCGGCGTCGCCCACGTGAACGCTACGTTCAACAACACCATGATCACCATCACCGACGCGCAGGGCAACACCATCGCCTGGTCGTCGGCAGGTACCATGGGATTTAAGGGTTCGCGCAAGTCGACGCCATATGCGGCGCAGGTCGCCGCGGAAGACGCGGCCAAAAAGGCGCAAGAGCACGGCATGCGTACACTGGAGGTCGAGGTCGCGGGACCGGGATCGGGGCGCGAATCGGCGCTACGCTCGCTGCAGGCAGCGGGGTTTACCATCACCTCGATTCGCGACGTCACACCGATCCCACACAACGGCTGCAGGCCGAGAAAGCGCAGGCGCGTATGACCGACATATCGATCCGGCCGGCGGAGCTGCCGCCGGCCGAGGATCCGCAAGGCAAAAGGGGCGCGCAGAACCTTGTGCCGCCCAATTCAACAGGTGCAAACGTGATCCAGAAGAACTGGCAGGAACTGATCAAGCCGAACAAGCTTCAGGTGAGCGTGGGCCCGGACCCGAAGCGCCATGCGACGCTGGTTGCCGAGCCGCTCGAGCGCGGCTTCGGCGTGACACTGGGAAACGCCCTGCGCAGGATTCTGTTGTCGTCGCTGCAGGGAGCCGCTGTGCAGTCGGTGCACATTGACGGCGTGCTGCACGAGTTCTCATCGATCGCCGGCGTGCGCGAGGATGTCACCGACATCGTGCTCAACATCAAGGATATCGCTATCAAGATGCAGGGCGAGGGTCCTAAGCGCATGGTGGTCAAGAAGCAGGGCCCGGGCACCGTCACCGCAAGCGACATCCAGACCGTCGGCGACATCGTGGTGCTCAACCCCGATCTCGTGTTGTGCACGCTGGACGAGGGTGCGGAGATCCGCATGGAATTCACAGTCAACACCGGCAAAGGCTATGTGCCGGCAGAACGCAACCGGCCGGAAGATGCGCCGATCGGACTGATCCCCGTCGACAGCCTGTACTCGCCGGTGCGCAAGGTCTCCTACAAAGTCGAGAACACGCGCGAAGGGCAGATTCTCGACTATGACAAACTTACCTTGCAGGTTGAAACCAACGGCGCGGTGACACCGGAGGACGCGGTCGCCTATGCGGCGCGCATCCTGCAGGATCAGCTCAACGTGTTCGTGAACTTCGAGGAGCCGAAGAAGGAGGTGACAGCCGAGGTCATTCCCGATCTCGCCTTCAATCCGGCGTTCCTCAAGAAGGTGGACGAGCTCGAGCTTTCCGTGCGCTCGGCCAATTGCCTGAAGAACGACAACATCGTCTACATCGGCGATCTGGTGCAGAAAACGGAAGCGGAGATGTTGCGCACGCCGAACTTCGGGCGCAAATCGCTCAATGAAATCAAGGAGGTGTTGGCGCAGATGGGTCTGCACCTCGGCATGGAGGTGCCGGGCTGGCCGCCGGAGAACATCGAGGAGCTCGCCAAGCGTTTCGAGGATCATTATTGAGAGGACAGCGGACGGACGACAGAGGACAGATTTGGGCTGCATCGCATCCGTTATCTGTCGTCCGTCGTCTGTCGGCTGAACAAACCATGCGCCACGGCAAAGTCCACCGCAAGCTCGGCCGCAAGTCGGAGCATCGAAAGGCCCTGTTCGCCAACATGGCGGCGGCTCTGATCAAGCACGAGCAGATCGTCACCACGCTGCCGAAAGCCAAAGAGCTGCGGCCGGTAGTGGAGAAGCTGGTCACGCTCGGCAAGCGCGGCGATCTGCACGCGCGGCGACAGGCGATTGCCCAGGTGCGTGACGTCAAAATGGTCAAGAAACTGTTCGAGGTGATTGGCCCGCGCTACAAGGAACGCAAAGGCGGCTACACCCGCGTGCTGCGTGCCGGGTACCGCTACGGCGACAACGCCCCCATCGCGGTCATCGAGTTCGTCGATCGCGACGAAGCGGCCAAGGGTGTTGAGTCCGGGCCTGTCCGGGAGAAGGAGTCGGAGCAGGCCGCAGCGCCGGCGCCGTGAAGTCACGGCAACCATGCCAACGACCGCAGGAGGGCGGCTTCGGCCGCCCTGTGTGCATTCATGGGGATTGATGGCGGTGCATGCGCTTGACGGGCTTGCATCGGTTGACGGTTTCGGAAAGTAATCAGTCGGGGATTTGTAGGGAGACGGGAATGATCCGTTTAGTGATGGGAATTGCCGCCGTGGTCGCCATGACGGGCACGGCGGCGGCACAAAGCGCGTCAGTCAAGCGCGGCAGCTATCTGGTGAACACGATTCTGACCTGCGGCAATTGCCATACGCCGAAGGGGCCGGACGGCCGAGACATCAAGGAAAAGGCCTTCTCGGGATTTTTGGAGTTCGACGAGCCGCCGTGGAAGGTGACCGCTCCCAACATCACGCCGGACAAGGAAACCGGCATCGGCAAGTGGACCCGCGCGCAGATCAGGACGGCGCTGACCGAAGGCAAGCGGCCAAACGGGACGCCGCTCGCCGCGATCATGCCGAGCGCATTTTACAAGATCTTCACCCGGCGCGATTTGGACGCGGTCGTGGCCTATCTGCGCTCGCTCAAACCGATCAAGAACAAAGTACCCGATCCGATCTACCGCATAAACGTGCCGCACCAGGTGCCGCCGGGCGCGGAGAAGCCGTTCCGCGAGGCGGATCTGCGCAATCCGGTCAAGCGCGGCTTCTACCTCGTCACGATCGGTCATTGCATGGAGTGCCACACGCCGCTCACGCCGAAGGGACGCGATTTCGTCAACGACCTCGGCAAGGGTGGCTTCGAGTTGAAAGGCCCGTGGGGCGTCTCGGTGTCGCGCAATATCACATCGCACAAAGAGAAGGGAATCGGCGCCTGGACCGACGAGGAAATCATTCGGGCGATCACGCAGGGCGTTCGGAAGGACGGCACCAAACTCAAGCCGCCGATGGGCTACTCGTACTATGCCGGCATGACGAACGCGGACCTGCGGGCGATCGTGGCCTATCTGCGGACCTTGCCGCCAAAGGAGTGAGCGGTCAGCGCTTTCTGCGCACCCGGTCTCCGATCGTGTCGAGAACGCCCACCGGCGCGAAGTCGTCGGTGAGGACTTGGCCGCGGGCAAGCGAAGGCATGGGCGCGCGCCGCTTGAGCAGTTCGGGGAGCGGGAAGCGGAAATTGTAGCGCTCCTGCGCTGCCGCGGCGCGCCGCGCCAGCTCCTCGCCGTCGGGCGCCGGGGTGGCCGTCACCACGGCGGTTACCTCGCCCTCGCCGGACGGATACAGGTGCACGCTCGGGAACACTGCGGACAGCGTGCGCAGCGTCGAGATGTAGAGCCGGGTGCCATCGTGGATGTTGAACGCCACCGCGCCGCCGGGCGCCAAGCGGTCCTTGAGCAGGCTGTAGAACTCGCGCGTCAGCAGGTGGAACGGGACATAGCCGCCACGAAAGGCGTCGACAAAAATAATGTCGTACTTCTCCGCACCGCGCTTCAGCATCACGCGACCGTCGCCGGCGATGTAGCGCACGCGCGGCGTCTCGCGCAGGCCGAAATATTTCTTTGCTGCGGCGATGACGGCCGGATCGATCTCGATGGTGTCGATGGACACGTCCGGCATGAAAAGCCCGATGTAGGTGGAGATTGCGCCGCCGCCAAGTCCGATCATGAGGACCTTTCTGGGTTCAGTCACATAGGCGGCCGCAACGGTCATCACGCGGGTGTAGCGAACCGGCAGATCATCGACTTCGCGCAGATTGACGACGGTCTCCGTGTATTCCCAGCCCTTGAGCTGGAACGCCATGGTCAGCTCGTCGCGCCGCTTGGTGATGTAGATGTCGTTGTATTGCGACTCGATGTGCGCAATCTGGCCGTCGCGGCGCTTCAGCAAAGCGGCGCGAATCGTCTCATCCACGAGGTCATTGGCGTGGCCGACGCCGAAGTCGACAGCAGCGATCGTGCCGGCGGCGAGCAGCACCACCAGGGCGCCGCGGCGCAGGTAAGGCAGGGCCATCAGCAGAAGGCCGGCGATCAGCCCGATCAAGCCCAGACTTAGCGTGATATCGCGCGTGCCGATCATGGGAATGAGATAGAAAGTGGTGCCAAGAGTGCCGACAATGCTGCCGGCGGTGGAGATTCCATAGACGGTGCCCGAAACCATACCGGAATGCTGCGGGGTGCGCAGCAAGAGCCGGATCGCAAACGGCGAGTACATGCCGAGCAGCGTGACAGGAAGAAACAGGATAGCAAACGCAGCGGCCAGGCTGCCGGTCTGGATGTCGTCGATGGCGGCGAGCGTCAGTTCG
>FWPU01004042.1_pt1 | contig 35055 bp, 28 predicted proteins | sample 2228361 | NCBI WGS metagenome assembly FWPU01 (sample SAMEA103939777, study PRJEB20133) | metagenome
ACATAGTCCCTTCCCCCGCTGGGGGAAGGCTAGAGCCTGCCCCGAGCCTGCCGAGGGGAAGGGGGCTAGACCATGCATCAAATCACCGTTGACACACCACTAGCCTAGCTGACGGCATGTCCCAGGCGCTGCAACAGGCCTGGCTCCAGCTTCGAGAGGGCGTCCAGGTCATCGGGCGTGTCCAGGTCCAGGGCGAGGCCGCGGCAGCGGTAAACGGCGAGCGGCAGGCCCAGCGCCTCCGCCTGGGCCACGTGCAGCCGGAAGCTGTCGGCGCCCAGGGCCGGGCGAAAGGGCGTGTCCGGGGGTGCGATGATGGCGTTGGTGCCGCCGTCGCGCTGCGCCGGCGAGAGGGCCAGCCGCTGGCCCTGGCCGGATGCCTCCGTCAGCCCGCCCACTTCCCCGGGCGTCACCAGTGGCAGGTCGGCCGGCAGGTACATGGGGGCCAGCCCCAGGGCGAAGGCTTCCTGGAAGGCGCGGGCCAGGACGCCGTTAAGCCCCAGGCCCGTATCAGCCCGCCACTGCGCTCCCATCTCCTCGGCGGTCTGCCTGACCGCGTCCTCGCTGCCAATGACCCAGGCGTCGGCCACGCCGGCGGCCAGGCATGCCCCCAGCACGTGGCGGAGCATGTGCAGGCTGAGGGAGGCCCGCTCCTCCGGCGTGAGCCTGCCGGCCAGGCGCGACTTGGCCAGGCGCAGCGGCTTCATGGGCACCACGGCGACGATTCCTCTGGCCTTCACGGCGACCTCAGAGGGTGTGTCAGAAACCTTCAGCGTTGCTCCCTCCCTAGCTCTCCCCCAAGGGGGGCGAGGACCCTCCCTGCCCACTGTGGGGGAAGGTCGGGGCCTGCTCGGAGCCTGCCGAGGAGAAGGGGGCAATTAGCGCGCAGACGTGGCGGGCCAGCCGTACCTTGTCGGCGTCGGACGCCATGACTGTGCCCGCCACCTCGGCCCGCATGCCCAGGGCCTCGATATCGGCCGCGTGGCCCCTGTCCACCTCGTCTATCACGAAGGTATCGCACAGTCCCCGGTACTGCCGCGCCACGCCCAGGCAGGAGGCCTCGTGCCCCAGCTCCCGCAGGAGCTTGGCGGCGGGGCCGCGCAGGGCTTGCCCTCCCACGATGGGGCTGATAGCCACCCTCGGGCCTGGGAAGACGGCTATGCGCTCCCGCACGCCAGGCAACGCCAGGATGGGCGCCACGCTCAGGAAGGGGTTGGAGGGACAGAAGACGATGGCCCCGGCGCGGGCCAGCGCCTCCTGGAAGCCGGGCGAGGGCCTCGCCCGCTCCACGCCGTCGAAGCGCAGCCCCCGGACGGCCGGCTCGCAGCGGTGCTTCACAAAGTACTCCTGGAAGGCCATCTCTCCCTCGTCAGTGGACACCACCGTGCGGACGCGGTCATCGCTCATAGGCACGATGGGATGGCGCACGCCCAGGGCGGCGCAGAGGGCGCTGGTCACCCGGGACAGCGTGTGCCCCTGCCGCAGCAGCTCGGTGCGGCGCACGTGGGTCGCCAGGTCGCGGTCGCCGATATTGAACCAGCCGGGCGCGCCGTAGCGCCTCAGGGCCTCCAGGGCGTGGAAGGTGTCGCCGGCGATGCCCCAGCCGGTATCCGGGTTGGCCAGGCCCGCCAGCGTGTACATGACGGTGTCCAGGTCGGGCGAGACGTGCAGCCCGAAGAACTCCTCGTCGTCGCCGGTATTGACCACGATGACAAGCTCCTCGGGCGCCAGCACCCGCGACAGCCCCAGCGCCAGCTTGGCGCCGCCAACGCCCCCGGCCAGGGCCAGCACTGGTCGCTTGGTCAATTTACCCTCCTCCCTCTTTCCAGCCAGTTGGTCACTGCCCTTATGCTACAATCGTCACAGGACAGGCCCGACCTGCTGCGAGGTAGTCCCATTTATATCACGCACCTGAGCCTTGTCAACTTCCGCAACTACGAGAGCCTGGAGCTGGACCTGGGGCCAGGCATGGTGCTGGTGCAGGGCGCCAACGGCCAGGGGAAGAGCAACCTGCTGGAGGCCATCTACATACTGGCCATTGCCAAGTCGCCCAGGGCCTCCACCGACCGGGAGGTCATCCGCTGGCAGGCGGCGCAGGAGGAGACCTACGCCCGCATCGCCGCTACCATCCACCGCGACGGGAGGCCCCTCAGGGTCCAGATAGACTTTCGCAGCCAGCTCGCCGCGCCTACCGGCGAGGAGGACGAGCCTCACTCCGGGCCAGCCCGTCGCTACAGCCCGGAGGGCCTGTCAGTACAGAAGTATATCAGGGTCAACGGCGTGCCACGGCGCGCCTCGGAGCTGGTAGGCGAGGTCAACGCCGTCATGTTCAGCGCCCAGGACCTGGAGCTTGTCCATGGCCCACCCCCAGTGCGCCGCCGCTACCTGGACATACTCATCTCCCAGCTAGACCACCCCTACCTCAGGTCGTTGCAGCGCTACCAGCGCGTCGTCAACCAGCGCAACCACCTGCTCAAGCTCATCCGGGAGGGCCGGGCCCAGGCTGGCGAGCTGGACTTCTGGGATGCGGAGCTGGTCAAGGAGGGGCGCTACATCATGTCCCTGCGCCTGCGCACTATAAATGCCCTGTCCCAGCTTGCCGGGCCTTTTCACAGCGAGCTTACGGGCAACGGCGAGAGGCTGGAGATGCTCTACCGCCCCAGCGTCGCCCTCGGCCCGGAGGAGTCAGAGGAGGCCCTGGGCCAGGCCCTGCGGGAGGCGCTGGAGCAGCGCCGGCCCCGCGAGCTGGCCCAGGGCGTGACGCTGGCCGGGCCTCACCGCGATGACCTGCAACTGCTGCTGGACGGCATGGACGCGGGCGCCTACGCCTCCAGGGGGCAATCGCGGACCATCGCCCTGGCCATGAAGCTGGGCGAGGCCCGCTACCTGACGGAGCAGCGTCGGCAGGAGCCTGTCCTGCTGCTGGATGACGTCCTCTCGGAGCTGGACGCCACGCGCCGCGCCCATATCCTGGAGACGGCGGGAAGGTACCAGCAGAGCATCATCACCACGGCGGAGGTGGAGCTGATCGGGGAGCGCTTCCTGGGCAGGATGGCCCGCTTCCAGGTCTACCGCGGCCTGGTGGTGCCGGTGGAGGCGCCCTCCCGCGCCGACGCGCCGCCCAACAAGAGGTAGCCCATGTTTGGAGAGCCTATACCCCGCCACGTGCTGGACATGTGCGCCAGGATAGCCGCGGCGGATACTCCAACCAGGACCGGATGGCCTGCCGACCGATAGAAAAAGCGGGCGCATCCATAGTAGAATCCCTCCCACAGGCATGCGTCGTCGGCACCGGGCATCTCACCCCCGCCGGCGCGGGAATGTTCAGCCAGGAAAGGCAGTCCCTATGGCTACAGTGTTCGCCCTGTCCAGCGAGTACATCCAGGAGTTGAAGCCCCTCCTCCCTGACGTGGAGCTGGAGCGGGTGCGGTTCAAGCAGGGCACCTTCATCGGGCGCGTCTTCGGCTGGTTCAATCAGTGGGCGGTGACCTTCGGCAGGAGCGTGCACCTGACGCCCAGGGCGCCCGTGGGTGCCTGGAGCCAGGAGACCGAGTTCTGGCTCTACGCCCACGAGTGCTACCACGTCAAGCAGTACAGCAAGATCGGCCTACTGCCCTACCTGTTCCTGTACATACTGTGCCGCGTCGTCATTTTCGTCCTGCGCCGACCTATATACGACCACCCCTTGGAGATGCCCGCTTACGATTTTTCCAGGCTGGCGCGGGACCGCTGGCGGGAGCGCCACCCCGCTGGTCCATGATGCAGAGTCATGCTGGCTGACGCTTGAAGCGAGAGGAATGGTTCCGTGTTTGCGAACTGCTACTTAACCCCCGGTTATGGCCTGACGCCTGGGCCTCAAGGGGCCACCCCAAATGCGAGTTCTTAGACTAATTCAAGATATTCCACCAGTTATGGGTATCTTGCCGACCAAATCTTGAACCACCCGCGGTGATGGTTTATAATGGGCCTTGTTCATGGAGAGTTAGAGCCCGCTTAATGGATTACGCCACAGCCAGCAATCGCCTGAATCCCAAGCACACCATTCCTGAGCCACGCGACGGAATGCTGCGCCGGCAGCGGCTTGTGGACTTCCTGCACGAGCACATAGACCAGCCTCTCCAGCTCATCTGCGCCCCCGCCGGCTATGGCAAGACGACTCTGCTGGCTGACTTCGCCCGCGATACTGACCTTACCGTAAGCTGGTACACGGTAGATGAGCTGGACCGCGACCCCAGGTCGTTCCTGCGCAACATCATCGAGGCCATCAGGACGAGGTTCCCCAACTTCGGGGCTTCCCTGGACTCGCCCGACGGCCAGTCCCAGAGCCTCAGCACCGGCTGGGAGGACCTGACCAACCGGCTGATTGAGGAGATCAGGGAGTCCATCTCCGACTACTTCGTCCTGGTAATAGACGACTTCCACATCCTCGCCAGCAGCCAGGACGTGCTGGCCGCTGTGGACCTGCTCATCCAGCGGCTGCCGGACAACTGCCGCCTCATCCTCTCCACCAGAGAGATCCCACGGCTGGCGTCCCTGCCCAGGCTCATAGGCCAGCGGAAGGTGGTGGGCCTCGGCCCCAAGGAGCTGAAGTTCACCACCGATGAGATCAAGGCGCTCCTCAAGCGGAACTTCGACCTGGACGTCTCCACCGAAGAGGCCGAGCGCCTGGAGCACGACTCCGAGGGCTGGATTACGGCCATCCTGCTGACCACCCACTCCCTCTGGAAAGGGCTCTTCCGGGAGGTGCTGGCCAACCGCGGCTGGAACAGCCTCCTCTACGAGTACATGGCGTCGGAAGTGTTCACCCAGCAGCCTCCGGACGTACAGCAGTTCCTCCTGTACACCAGCATCTGCAACGAGTTCGATGCTGAGCTTGCCAACGCGCTGACAGGCTCGGACTCGGCGGACAGGCTGCTGAAGGAGGCCGAGTCCAGGAACCTGTTCATCATCCGCCTGGAGGGCCACCATCCCTGGTACCGCTACCACCCGCTGTTCCGGGACTTCCTGCGGGAGAAGCTCAAGAAGGAGTCCCAGGCGGTCTTTGTCGGGCTGCACGTCAGGGCTGCTGACTACTACCTGTCCATCGGCGAGCCGCGGCAGGCCATCCACTACTACATCCAGGGCGGCGAGTTCCAGAAGGCGCTGGACCTGCTGGAGGCGCAGGCAGAGCCGCTGTCCAGGGAGGGCCTCTGGGATACCCTGGGCAACTGGCTGGAGCAGGTGCCCGCTGAGTACCGCAGCATGCGGCCCAGGCTCCTGCTGTACCTGGCAACAGTCTACCAGCGCCACGGTCGGCACGACGAGGCCATAAGGCTGCTGAGCGGCATTATCGAAGCCTTCCAGGCCCAGGGACAGCACAACCTGCAGGCCCAGGCGCTGATGCGGCGCAGCGCGGCATTGCAGGCCAAAGGCGCCCTCCAGATGGCCGTGAGGGACTCGCGAGAGGCGCTGCTACTGGCCCAGAAGCACTGCCCGCCGACGGTGCAGGCCGAGGCGCGCATCCACCTGGGGCGGACCTACGCCAAGCAGGGCAAGTACCCCAGGGCCGAGCGCGAGTTCCGGCTGGCCCTGGAGAGCTATCAGGAACAGGGTGACCTGTTCCAGCTTTCCCACATCCACAAGCTGCTGGGCACCGTGTACGTAGAGCTGGGCAACTTCTCCAGGGCAACCACGCACCTGGAGCTGGCGAGGCAGGGCTGGAAAAAGCTTGGCAACCAGAGCGAGCTGGCTGCTACCCTCAACAACATGGCCTGGCTGTACTACGAGCAGGGCCGGCTGGAAGACGCCGACCCTCTGGCCAGGGAGTCTATCGGCCTGGCCAGCGCAGCCAACAGCAAGCGCGACGAGGCTTACTCCCTCTGGACGCTGGCGGACATCCAGCGTGAGCAGGAGGCCTACGGAGCTGCCCTGGAGTCCTACCAGCGCGCCCTGGCCCTCGCCCGGGAGTGCATGGAAACGCCGCTGGTCAGCTCTTGCACCATTGGCATGGGCGAGACTTACCGCCTCATGGGCGATACGGCCAGGGCCAAGTCCCTGCTGAAGGAGGGCATGGACTTCGCTTATAGCCTGGGGCAGGACTTCGAGCTGGGCATGGCCTTCATGGGCCTTGGAGTCATGGAGTGCGAGAGCCAGGACTACGAGCAGAGCCTGGTCTTCCTGCTGCGGGCGTGCACGCTGCTGGCCCGCGCCAAGCAGAAGCGCAACCTGGCCCGCGCCCGGTTCCTTCTGGCCCATACCTACTTCCAGTCCAGGAAGTACACGGACGCCCTGGAGCAACTGGAGGCGGTGGCCGAGCTCTGCGGCGAGCTGGGCCATGACCGGTTCCTGGTGCCCGACGCCCGGCGCGCCGTGCTCATGGTCCAGTATGCCGCCATCCAGGCCAAGCACAAAGACTTCTTCGCCCGGCTCAGGGACCAGGCGTCGCTGCGCCCCAGCGAGGCCCCGGCCCAGGTGGCCAGCGCGCCCGCGCCACGGCCGCCCAAGGTGGAGGTCCAGACCTTCGGCCCGCTGCGCATCCTGCTGGATGGCACCCACCTCCTCAGCACCGCCTGGGGCAGCGCCAAGGCCCGCGAGATGTTCCTCTTCATGCTCTACAACCGCCAGCCGCTGCACAAGGAGAAGATCGTGGAGTCCCTGTGGCCCCAGATCTCCTCGGCCAAGGCCAACTCCAACTTCCACTCCACGCTCCACCGCATGAAGAGCGCGCTGTACCCCAACTGCGTTGACCGCGATGGTGAGCTGTACCAGTTGAACCCTGGCTGGAGCTACTGGCTCGACGCCCACGAGTTCGAGCGGCTGCTGCAAGAGGCCGAGCAACTCTCCGCCGAAGAGGCGGCTGAGAAAGAGCGGCTATTGATGGCCGCCATTGACCTTTACAAAGGGCCTTTCCTGGCGGATACTGACGCCGAGTGGGCCAACGCCGCCCGCGCCGGCCTGGAGTTCAAGTTCTGGAAGGCGGAGATCGGGCTGGCCGAGCAGCTCAAGGCCAGGGGAGAGCTACGGCAGAGCATCACGCTGCTGGAGAAGGCCCTGGCCATTGACGAGCTCCAGGAGGACGTTTACTACAAGGTCATGGACCTGTACCTGGAGCTGGGCGATACCGCCGCAGCCACCAAGATCTACAAGCGCTGCCTCGCGGTCTTCGGGCAGACGGTGCCCCTGTTCAGCTCTCCCAAGGTTAGCAAGCTCCTGGCCCATCTTAACTAGCGCCTGGTACTGCTAACTGCTTCATCTTTAGCCATCTTATTTTTGGCTTGTATGGACTATTCTATGTAATAATTATGTCAACTAAATAGTGAGAAGACCGTGATAGGTCGGTGAGAGCCTCCCTGCTAGAGTCTAACCATCAAGCTAGGCGTGCCTAGCAAAAAAGGAGGAGGTTCTCACAATGCGGAGCAAGGTCAGCGGATGGTACTGGCGTGCGTTCTATGCGGCCCTGACGGTCGGCGCCCTGGTGGCGGCGATAGCCGCTGATGGGCCCAACTGGGGCTAAGACCCGACTTCCTGACATAGAAGCGCACCTCTGGGCCAGGGCACCCGTCACGCACCGTAAGCGGACAGCCCTGGCCCAGTTTATTTGTCCAGGAGAGTGCTAAAGGTGCAGACGGCGGACAGACCTGCCCACGGGGCGGAAATTCCACCAGTCCGTTTCGGCTGGCTGGTCATCCTGGCATTTATCATCCAGGCTGTGGCCCTAACCACCATCAGGGACCCTTCGGCGCTGGCAGCCAAGAGAGCAGTGCTGGCCGTGACGTCCCTGATGCTCCTGGCGGGCATAGTGCCCAACCTGCGCTGGTGGGCCTTCCGCGTCATAGGGGTGGGTTTCCTGCTGAACACCCTGGCCCTGGCCGCCAATGGCGGCCTTATGCCCGTGACCCCGGAAAAGGCCGAGCGGATTCAGCCTTCCATCCAGGAGACCGTTGCCATAGGGCAGACGCCGCCGCGGTCCAAGAGCGTGCTGCTGCCCGCGTCCCAGACCAGGCTAAGCCCCCTCACCGACGTTATCTACCTTCCCTTTCCCAAGTCCAGCATCTACAGCGTGGGCGATGTTTCATTGATGGCTGGAGTGGTTATATTCCTGCTGGAGGTCCCTCTGAGGCTCTACTTGCGCCATCGGCGGGCCAGGTTGGCCCGGCCGCCATCGGTGAATCTACAGGCATAATTGATGTTTTGCCTGTAAACAAAGTGACTAACACCTTGAAAGGGCCTCAGGACGGAGAATATTCTCCTATGGGAATTGTCCACCTAATGTTGGGGGGAGGTAGCTGGAGATGACCTTAGCCGGCAATAGCTCGCTTGCGCGCAAGCTGTACGAGAGGGAAACGCCTATCCCTGGGCTCCAGCCGCTGGAGGAGATGCCCCTTCTTCAGCGATACCTGTCCCGGATATCAGCACGTATCGAGTCCGACGGCCTGACTCACCTCTACTGGGTCACGGGCATCCACACCCGCGAGGTAGCTGAAGCCCTGGTAGAAGCCATTGCCCGGCGCTACCAGGGCCAGAGGCCGGCCCTCGTCGGCGATAAGAACGCCATCGTTGTCCGCCCGGGCGAGGTCCAGCTCGTCGAGCCTGTCGCGGCCCACCTTAGCTGCCCCGTCCTCCTCATGCAGGAGTTCTATACCGACAGTTTCGCAATTATTAACGAGGCAGCCGTGCTGGATGTTACACCTGTGTCCACCGATGACGGGGTCCCCGAGTTCAACGAGGACGCCACGGTGGTCAGCCTGTACATCGGGCTGTTCAACATGCTGAAGAACCGGGCTGTGGACAGCCGGAGAGTACAGGCGCGCAGCTAGCGCCGCACCACAACCCTGCCCTTCTTGATGACCAGGCGCAGCCTGCGGACGTTCTCTATAGCGTCCAGGGGGTTGGCGTCCAGGATGAGTATGTCCGCTTTTTTGCCCGGCTCGATGGTCCCGTAGCTGTCCTGGGCACAGCATACCTCCGCCGCGGTCTGCGTTGCGGCCACAATAGCCTGCCAGGGCGTCATGCCGCACCGCACCAGCATCCCCAGCTCCAGCAGCCCGCCAGACGGCGGGTCCAGGTCAGACCCGCAGGCGATCTTGACTCCCGCTTGTAGCGCCTTCTTGAACCCTTCGGCGTGAGCAGTGGCGGCCTGAATGGCCCTCTGGCGGTACTCTTCGGCGACCGGGTGCTTCCGTGCCCAGTCGCGCTCGTACTCACTGACGGCGTACTCCGGGCCACGGTTCAGGTGGGTCAGGCTGAGGGTGGGGACATAGTACGTCCCCTTCTCCACCATCAGCCCGATGGCCTCGGCGTCCAGCATGTAGCCATGCTCGATAGTGTGGGCGCCTGCCCGGACGGCTGCCTTGATACCGTCGGTGCCGCCCGCGTGGGCTACAACCTTGAAGCCCCTGCGCCGGCATAGCTCGAAGACGGCCTCGATCTCGTCGGGCAGGAGGAAGGTGTTGGGCATCCTGTCCCACGGCGGCCCCATGACTCCACCGGTCATGTTGAGCTTGATGAAGTCCACGCCGTTCTTGATTTGCTCACGTACGGCCCGGCGGAAGCCCTCCGGGCCGTCCACCTCCAGGGCGCAGCCGCTGCGCAGGAAGTGGCCGGCGGTGGTGGTGAGGAAGTAGCCGCAGGTAAACAGCGTGGGCCCCACGGCCCTGCCCGAGTCGAAGGCCCGCTTCCAGGCCACGTCAATGAAGTCGCGCTCTCCCACTACCCGGATGCCCGTAATACCCAGGGCCAGGGCGTCCATACAGTTGCTGCCGGCACGGATGGTCCGCTCGGCCACGGACTCGTCCCTGGCTTCGCTGTCCGGGACGCCCCGGCCTATGTGGACGTGCACGTCCCACAGGCCCGGCAGCAGGAAGGCCCCACCCAGGTCTATCACCTCCGCGCCGCTGGGTATGGAGGGCCTCCTGGAGTCCGTGACCTCCTGAATGTGCTCTCCCACAACGACCACGCTTCCCTCCCTTGGCGAGGGAGAGGTGGCATCTATGATAACGCAGTCCCTTAGCACCAGCACGTGTTCCTGGGCCATTGTTTGTTGCCTCCCCTGGGCGCACTGCCAGCCCTGGCCCTGGGCAGAGTCCCTCGGTGCGACGCCCGCCCTTCACAGGACTATCGCCGGCAGGTATGTTGAATATGTAGCAGAGAAATGCGCCGGGAATACGCTGACAGAGCAGCGCCATCCTACATCCCGACCTGGCGCCAGTCAACGGCAGGAATCTGGTCCCTTTTGCTATAATAGGCTTCCTTCAACTATTCCCGTAGGTCCTTGCCCAGGGCTTCCAAAAATGTGGTAAAGTCACGGGCAGGGACACGAGGAGAGGCATGACAGCACAGCCGGGCTTTGGGCGGCTCCTCACCAGGTGCCGAGGCCATCAGACACAACATAAGCGCCCTGTGGCACAGGGCCTCTACTACAAATTGAGACTGAGCACCATGAGAAAAATCTGTCCAAATTACCTGTGTCGTATATCAGATGGGTGGCCGAAAGAGAGTGAAGCGCCGCTCGTCGGGTGCGTACCGTGAGGTACGAAGACCTGGGCGACGAGCGGCTTCTGGAGTTGATCGCCCAGCAGAGCAGGGAGGCGCTGGAGGCCTTCTATGACAGGCATGCCAGCGCTGTTTACTCGCTGGCGATGCACATGTTGAAGGACTCCGGGGTAGCCGAGGAAGTGACACAAGACGTGTTCCTGAACGTCTGGCGCCGTGCGTCCAGCTACCAGTCCCGGCGCGGCAGCGTGCTGGCCTGGCTGTTCAGCATTGCCCACCACCGCGCCATAGACGAGCTGCGACGGCGACGCCGCGAGCAGGCGCAGATGCAGCCCGGCGTTGACCTGACCGACAAGCTCTCTGACGACTCCATTGATCCCACTGAGCATGCAGCCACCGAGATGGAGCGGAGCAGGTTGAACGCTGCCCTTTCCAGCCTCAGGCCGGAGCAGCGAGAGGTCGTGGTCCTGGCGTACTTCGGAGGGCTGACTCACTCGGAGATTGCCAAGCACCTTGGCCAGCCGCTGGGAACGGTGAAGACCAGGATGCGGCTGGCGCTGCAAAAACTGCGGGAGGTTCTGGGTCCTCAAATCCAGGAGTGGGCAGACCATGGACTGTAAGGAGGCAGAGGAGCTATTCGTACCCTATGTGCTCGATGCCCTGGACTCCAGGGAGAGACAGGCACTGGCGGAGCATCTGGACTCCTGCCGGAGGTGTAGCCTGGAAATCCATCGAGGCGGCGAAGCGGTCGCGCGGCTGGCTTCCGCCGTGCCCAGGCTAGAGGTGCCAGGGCGGGTCAAGGAGCGGCTTTTTGCCGTCGTTGACGCCGAGCTGGCCAGGGGCAGGCCCTCTCGGCCAGGCCCCAGGGCGGAAGCTCCGACCAAAGGCGGCCTGGGCCGCGTGGCCATGGCCAGCGCCAGGATTGCTGCTGCCCTGGTGCTGGCTGTAGGGCTGGCCCTGACCGGCCTGTGGTTTGACAGCCGCATGGACCGGCTTAACAGAGATAATAAGGCACTTCAGCAAGAGCTGAACGACCTCATGGAGAGGGAAGTGCAGCTCACCAACATGGTCATGCAGCAGCGCTACCTGAGCTATATTACCGCCGCACCCGGCGTATCGGTGAACATGCTCTGGGGCACCGAGTGGTCGGCCAAAGCCTGGGGCATGCTCGCCTGCTGCGCCGCCGCAGATAACGCAACTCTGGCCTTCCTGGTAGTGCTCAATCTCCCTCCTTTGCCCGCCGACCAGGTGTACCAGGTATGGCTGTTCAAAGAGGGCCAGCGCTACAGTGCCGGCACCCTTACGGTGGACTCGACGGGCTACGGACAGGCTGCTATCATACCCGTGGCGCCGCTCTTCGAGTTTGATGCCATCGCCATCACCATAGAGCCCGCCGGCGGCAGCCCTCGCCCCACGGGCGCCAGCGTCATGTTGGGCGACCTGTAAAATTTTGTGGTAAACTACGACGGCAGAATCTAGGCGGGCGTCCAAGATTGTGATAGTGTTATGGGAGTGCGCAATCTCACATCTTCATCACCATATCCATAAGGAGGGAAAGTGCGTACGATGTCGAGATTATCCATTTTCCTGGGTCTCGTCTTATTACTCTTCATGCTACCCGTGGGCGTAGCCACGGCGCAGCAGCCTGCTGCTGAAGGCTCTGGCACGGCGGTCATCTCCGACAGCAGCCCGACTACCATGAGCGACCGGATTACCATAACCATGTCTGGGGTGTCCGCTCCACCCTCCGGTAGCTCCTACCAGGCCTGGCTGGTATCCGATAGCGGCAGCCAGCGGCTAGACCTGGGCACCCTGAGCGTCGGGGCCAACGGCGCCGTCAATCATACCTACACCTCGCCCAATGGCGAGAACCTCATTGCCAGGTACAACAAGCTGACAATCAACCTGGGCAACACCACCGTCTTCAGCGCCGACATCCCCGCCGCAGCCATGGCCCACATCCGGCACCTGCTGGTGGCCTGGCCTGAGACCTCCAACAAGGGCATTCTGACCAACCTGAGGGAGCAGTTGCAGCTTGCCCTGAACCACGCTAACCTGGCCAAGAACGCCTCCGTCCTGGAAGGAGATAACAGCCTGAGGCTGCACGTCCACCACGTAATCAACATCATCGAGGGCGCCAGCGGCACCCACTTTGATCCGACCTCGGGCAATCCCGGTGACGGCATCGGCGTCCTGACCCATGCCGCCGACCGCAAGCATGCCGGCTTCGCGGCGGGCCAGGCGCCCAACCGGGCAACCCTGGTTGCCCAGTCCAAGAATGTCGAAACTGCGGGCAAGAATGCTGAGGACTGGGCGATCATGGCCCGCGACCAGGCCCTGGTGGTGCTCAACCAGTCCAATATCAACACCGCCAAGACCCTGCTGAACCCGGTCATCAGCCAGCTTGAGGCCGCCATCAATGGCTTCGACGCCAACCGCAACGGCGACATAGAGTACGTGGCGGGCGAGGCAGGCGCCAGGCAGGCCTATGTGGCAGCGCAGCGCATGGCTACCTACAACATCCAGGCTGGCACGGGTGCCGGTCCCAGCCCCTTCCCGCCCGTCGTGGGCGAGACCACCATACCCTTGCTGGCCCAGATCGCCCTGGCCGCGTCCCTGGTGCTCATCGGCACTGGCGGCGTCTTCCTCCTCAGGGGCCGGCGCTCCCGCGCCAATAGCTAGGCATCGCTGACCTGAGTAGACCAGAGGCCCCGCTCCAACCCGGTGTTGGGCGGGGCCTCTGCCATGTCTCCAGCTCATTCCAGCAGGCGGACATTCTTTCCCTTTCCGTGCACGGCGGCGGTACATCTGTTATGCTGGTATGGCGTAACCGGGTGCAACTGGTCCGACATCGGCCAGCTCATGGAGGTACTGGCGGCACTGGGGCTGAAGTGAGGTGCGGCGTTGGGTCGAGGACTGGTCCTGGGATTCGGCATAGTAGCGCTGGCTGCGCTGGTCATGGCGGGCGTGCTGCTGCGCCCACGCTCGGATGCGCCGCCAGCGCCCACGGCAACGCCGCAGCCCACGCCTACGCCGGTCACGCCTGAGGCTGTGCTGGCGCGGTCCGGCGAGGTGATGGCGGCGGTGGAGTCTTTTCACTTCAGGCTCAGCCACAAGCGCGGCTCCACGCCGCTGCTCCTCAACCTGTCCATCACCGAGGCGGAGGGCGACGTCATCAAGCCAGACAGGCTCTCGCTGGACCTGAACGGCTCCTTCGGCAACCTGGCGGTCAGGTCCAGCCTCATCGCCATCGGGGACACCACCTACATGACCAATCCCCTGACCGGCGGCTGGGAAGCCTCGGCGGCCGGCGTCAGCCCCCTTGGTTTCTTCGACCCCAGCAAGGGCGTGGCGGCCATGATGTCCAGCATTCAGCAGCCCAGCCTGGCCCAGGACACCCGGGGCGGCCAGTCTGTGTACCATATCCGGGGCAAGCTGGCGGCCGAGGCCCTGGCGCCGCTCCTTGGCGCCACGGTGCAGGGCAGCACGGTAGACGTGGAGCTTACCGTTGATGCCCAGCGCCTCTACTTGCTGGAGGCCGTTGTGGATGGCAGGGTCACCCCCGCCGAGGCCGATGGCGTGGTGCGAGTCATAACCCTCTCGCGCTTCAACGAGCCTATCACCATCGAGCCGCCACGATGAAGCCGGACATCTTTACCCTCGCTTCCCAGGCACGTGAGAATTAAGACGCGCATCCCGGCATACCTGGCGCTGCTGCCGGTCTGCGCCGGCGTGTTCATCGCCGCCGACGACCAGACGGTGATCGTCACCATCCTGCCGGTGCTGATGCTGGACATGCACGTCCAGATCAACGAGCTGGACCGCGCATCGTGGGCAATCACCGGCTACCTGCTGGGCTACGTGGCGGTCATGCCCCTGATGGGCCGGCTGTCCGACGCCTGGGGCCACCGGACGCTCTTCCTCCTGTCGCTGGCCCTCTTCATGCTGGGGTCAGTGGGCGTGGCCCTTTCGCCGGACCTCTCCTGGGTGATAGGGACGCGTGTCGTGCAGGCCGTGGGCGCGGGGGCGCTGGTCCCCGTCTCCATAGCCATCGCGGGCGACCTCTTCCCGCCGGAGCGCAGGGGGCTGCCCCTGGGCCTCATCGGCGGCTCCGCCGAGGCAGGCGGCGTCATCGGCCCGCTGTGGGGCGGCCTCATCATCCGGTACCTGGACTGGCGCTGGGTGTTCTGGATAAACCTGCCCCTGAGCATCGCGGTGCTGGTGGGCCTGCTGGCGCTGCTCAGGGCCAACGCCAGGTACTCGGCCAGGGTGGACTACCTGGGCGGCGGCCTCGTCGCCCTGAGCATCGCCTCCCTGACGCTGGGCCTGGCCAGGGTGGGCCGTCCCGATACGCTGATGGCCGCTTACCTGTCAGCCGCGGCCATCGCCCTGGTGCTGTTTGTCCTGCGGCAGAAGTCGGCGGTGGAGCCGCTGCTGCCCATCTACATCTTCCGCAACGCGACCTTCAGCGCCGCCAACCTGGCCCACCTGGCAGTGGGCGGCGCGCTGATCATCGGCATGGTGACCGTGCCCCTGATGGCCAACACGGTGATGGGCCTTCAGCCACTGGAGGGCGGCCTGAGGCTGATGCGCCTGACCGCGGCCATGTCCGTCGGGGCCATCGTGGGAGGCATGGCCTGTCAGCGCTTCGGCTACAGGCTGCCCACCGTTGCCGGGCTGGCCCTGGCGGCCGCCGGGTTCGCCTTCATGAGCCGCTGGGGAGTCCGCGTCGCCGAGCCTGGCCTGACGGCGCACCTGGCCGTGGCTGGCCTGGGCTTTGGCCTGGTCATCGCGCCCATAGCCCTGGCGGCCACCAACTCGGTGGACACGGGCGTCAGAGGCACGGCGGCGGCGGTAGTAACGGCCATGCGCATCATAGGCATGACCTTCGGGCTGGCTGCGCTGACCGCTTGGGGCGTGGGCCGCTTCCAGGTGCTTTCGGCGGGCATCGAGCTACCCCTGCCGCTGCCCGGCGAGACGCCCGAGCAGGCGCAGCAGCGCCTCCTGGAGTTCCAGGCGCGCCTGGCCGATGTTGGCCTGACGCTGTTCCACGAGTTCTTCCTGGCGGCGATGGCCGTCTGCCTCGTCGCCATCGTGCCCGCCTTGCTCATGACCTGGCACCGGGCGCGGGAGCGCTGGCCACCAGAAGTGCCCCCTGGCGACAGATGACGGCAGCCCCTCCCTGACTCTCCCTCAGAGGGGGCCAGCCCCCTCTCTAGCTCTCCCCCACAGGGGGCGAGGACCATTCCTGCCCCCCGTGTGGCGACAGCCGTGGCCGGGCGCTAAGCCGGCCGGAACTTGGGCAGGGCAATCTTGTCGGTGATGTCCTCGAACACCACCTGGAGCGCCATGCCTATCCTCAGCTTCTCCGGCGCCGGACTGTCTACGCCGACGATGTTGGTGGGCATGCGCGGGCCTTCCTCCAGCTCAACGATGGCCGGGATGTACGGGACGTCGTTGGCGAAGCCAGGGTGCGGCGGGCGGTGTACGATGGCGTAGGTGTACAGGGTCGCGCGGCCGCTGGCCCTTATCCACGTGGTGTCCCTGGAGAAGCAGCAGGGCGATATGTCCCGCGGGTAGAAGTACGCCTGGCCGCAGGCATTGCACTTGCGCAGCCATAGCTCGTGCTGCTTGGCCTTCTGCCAGTAGAAGTCAGACTCCCCTTGAGGGCTGGGGACCGGTTTGTTATAGGCCTGGGTCATGGGTCCTCCTTTTAATGCGGGCTGGTCAGCGGCGAGGCGCTAGTCAGCAGCCAGGACGACGGTGCCTGTGGAGGACAGCGAGCCGCCGGTGCCGTTCACCAGGGCTATCCTGGGGTCCTTCACCTGGCGCTGGCCCGCCTCGCCGCGTAGCTGGCGGACGGCCTCCACCACCAGGAACATGCCGTACATGCCCGAGTGGGTGTAGGACAGGCCGCCGCCGGAGGTGTTCAGGGCGAAGTCGCCGCCGGGCGCGGTGCGCTGGCCCTTGACGAAGTCGGGGGCCTCGCCGCGGCCGCAGAAGCCCAGCGCCTCCAGGGACAGCAGCACGGTGTAGGTGAAGGAGTCGTAAATCATGGTCAGGTCAATGTCCGAGTGCTTGATTCCGGCCATGGCCATGGCCTTCTTGCCCGTCTCCCGCGCGATGAGGGACGTCAGGTCTGGCATCTGGCTGATGATGCCGTGGTCGTGGCCCTCGGCGGCGCCCAGCACCCACACGGGCTTCTTCTTAAGGTCACGCGCCCTCTCGGGCGTGGTGACGACGTAGGCCCCGCCGGCGTCGGTCACCAGGCAGCAGTCAAACAGGTGGAAGGGCCAGGATATCCAGCGGGAGTTGTGGTAGTCCTCGAAGGTCATGGGGTCCTTCATGTAAGCCTTGGGGTTCAGGAGCGCCCACTTGCGGGTCGCCACGGCGACCTCGGCCATGCCCTGGCGGGTGCGCTCCTCGCCGAACTCGTGCATGTACCGGCGGCAGGCCAGGGAGTAGTTGATGGGCGCGCCGATGAACCCGTAGGGCGTCTCGAACTGCGGCCCCGGCTCCGACAGGTTGGGCTGCGGGCGGTTGCGGGCGCTGCGGCCGGCCTCGCCGTGGGTCACCAGGCAGACCTCGCAGTACCCGGCGTTGATGGCCGCCATGGCGTGGGCGATGTGGATGACGAAGGAAGACCCACCCACGGCAGTGCTATCGGTGTAGCTGGGCTGGATGCCCAGGTACTCGGCGACGGTAAGGGTGGAAAAGCCCGCCGTCAGCAGGCCGTCCACGTCCTTGATGGACAGGCCCGCGTCCTCCAGGGCATTATGGGCGGCCTCGGCGTGGTGCTGGAGCGAGGACTTGTTGGGCACAAGCCCGATCTCGTCCGATTCAGCCACGCCAACGATAGCGACTGACTTGGACAGGTTCCTCATTCGTGACAGATTGGCCATCGCGGGTGGACCTCCTTCTTGTGTGGCTGAGAGCAGCTCCCTGGTTGCAGGCTATCTCAAGGGCGAGTAGTCGGTCGGCGCGAGGAGGGTATTGAAGACCCGGCGCACCAGCGGCCCATTGCGCTCGGACTCGGCCCGGACCTTCTGCCACTCGGGGTCGGCGCGGAAGGCAGCCCAGGCCTTCTCTCGCTGGGCCGCGTTCTCGAAGGCGACGATATAGATAAGCCGGTCGCTGTAGTCGCCGGCGTCCGCCGTCCAGTAGCCGATGTTCTTGAAGCCGTGCTTCTCGAAGAGCTTGATGGTGTGGTTGCGGAAGCGGGCATGTAGCTCAGGCAGCTTGCCGGGCATAGCCTCATACACACGGTACTCGTAGATCATAGGACCTCCTCAGCGCATATCTTTACAGCCGCAAATTCTCCAAGGATTGGGCGTGCGTGTCAACTGGCACAGCCATGCGGGCCGGAGGTCCTGGGGCCTCGCCTGGAAGGGACACGAAAGGCACAAGAGTAGCGCCAGGCTTCAGACGTGGGCCACCGGGGGCCGCGCCCCGTTGGGAGGCAGGCCAAGGCACTCGGCTACCGCGTCTGTCAGCACCTCGAAGGCCGGCGATGGCCCACCGTTCAAACCATTGAAGAAGGCCAAGTCCAGCGGCGTGATGGAGATGCGGTTGTTGCGCACGGCCCAGATGTCGGTGTCCTGGGTGATGGCAGGGTTGACGGGCTTGTTGTGCCTGATCCAGTAGTGGGTCCTGCGGCCATCATTGCCCCGCTCCACGCCTTCCAGGTAAATCCTTGGCCCCAGCCTGGTCAGTTGCACGCCCTCGATCCTGTCGGGCGGCACGTTGGGCAAGTTCACGTTGAGCAGCAGCGGCCTGGGCAGGAAGTCCCTGCATATGGCCTGCACCAGCGCCCTGGCCGTCATGGCCGCGGCCTCGTACTGCACGTCGGCCAGGGATGCCACGGACACGGCGATGGACGGGATGTTGCGGAAGTAGCCGTGGAAGGCGCCGCCTACAGTCCCGGAGGTCATGACGTCCAGGCCCAGGTTAGCACCCAGGTTGGCGCCCGACACCACCAGGTCAATAGGCATATCGTTGAACAGGTGCTCGGTGGCGAGGATGACGCAGTCGCCGGGGGTGCCTTCCACGGCGAAGGCCTTGACGCCCTCCACCGGCGAGAACACCTGCTGCGCCCGCAGGATGTGAAGCAGGGTCATGGCAGGCCCGACGCCGCTCTGGTCGCGGTCTGGCGCCACCACTATCAGCTCGCCCAGGTCCTTCAGCGCCCGGGCCACGCTCCACAGCCCTGGCGAGTGAATACCATCATCGTTGGTCAAGAGAATTCTCATGCAGCTATGTAACCCTTGCCTGAAACCTGCCGCCCGCCGCGCCTAGCCTCACGCCTGGAGCTGGCGGGTGACGTACCATTTCCGGGACCTGGAGTCCTTGAGGGAAACCCCGCGGTCGTGGTAGATTTCGAACACCTCGTTGCTGGTAGTCCTGACGCAGTAGTAGCTGCGGTGGTGACGCTGCCACCACCTGTGACGCCTGCCCGGGTCACCACCGAAGCCGTAATCATGCCAGGAGTACAGGACCTCCTGGACAACGTACTCCTTGCCCTCGAGCCTGAAGGCCACGGGCTGCTTGACCTCGCCGGCGACGGTTACCTCGATCTCCTTGCCGAAAAAGCGTCTCTGGGCTGGCGATGGCTGTTGGTCCACAGCAGGAAGACGCTCCCCTGTAAAGCTGCGCTGACAGGACAACTGGGGGGCTGCCACGCAGTATACCACGTAGCACGTCGCCCGGCGACAGGGAACGGCCTCAGCCGTCGGCCACGATAAGCCCCTTGCCCGGCACGAGGCGCACGCCAGGCGCATCGGGGCCGGCCAGGGTGAACTGGTTGGCCCTGGCATCGGGGCCTTGCTTGTAGGCAAAGGACAGCAGGCCGTCGTTGAGCAGGCCCAGGAGCACATCGTCGCCCTTCTCCACGGCTGCCTCGCAGAAATCCTCACCCTCGGCCAAGTGGGCTTCGGCCCAGGCGGCCGGCGACCAGTCCTCGCTGGCGGCCACAAGGCACAGGCCGAACCTTCCCCCGTGCAGGTAGTCCTTCATCTGTCTGGCCCTGGCGGCCACGTCTGAAGCCTTGCCCTTCATGGCCCTGACGGCCTCTTCCCGCACCGCGCCCTCGGTGTTGAACACGTAGACGGTATAGAGGTGGCTATCGGCGTTGAGTCGGTAGCTGGCGACGCAGGCATCGCCAAAGGAGCCTATGGTGTAGCCCCGGCGCAGGCCGTTGACGCGCTGCTCGTAGAGGAAGCGCAGGTCGTCGGCGCTGGCGAAGCTGACGCCGGCCTGGGGCGCGTAGGTCCAGCCCTCGTCCTCCTGGCCGTCCTCGCGCTGGCGCCGGACGTGGGCCTCCATCAGCCTGCGGTAGCGCTGCTCCCAGTAGTGGGACGGCAGAAAGGAGTGGGGCAGCTTCCTGAAGGCGTAGCTGTCCAGCCTGGCCGGGCCATAGACAAAGCGGCGGGAGGCGCCATCGTACCTGATAGCCTCGTCCTCGGGGCCTGCCAGGTGGGCACACTTGCCGATGGTCCTCAGGCCCAGCACGCCCGAGTCCAGCAGCTTGAAGAGCACGTCATACCCCTCGATGGAGGTCAGCCTCACCGAGCAGCGCTGCCGTAGCACCTCTCGCAGCCTGGCGAACCTTGCCCTGACCGGGCCGCTCCACGAGTCCGGGCGCGCCGAGGAAACCAGCACCGCCTCTTTGAGGGGCGGCTCCTCCAGTTGCTCCAGCACGCGGGCCAGGGCCACCATGTTCTCGGCGAACATATTCATCCTGGCCTCGGTCAGCTCTGGCTGGCCGGCGCACTGGAAGGCCGTGGCCCCCAGGTCGTCGTGCAGCACCAGCACGTCGTGGCGCACCATCACGGCACCATAGCCGGTGTAGTGCCTGGGCACGACCTGGCCCCTGGCAAGCTGGTAGGCAGCCCACAGCTTCTCCAGGAACGGCCCTTCCAGGCTGACGCTGCCCGCCAGGTAGACTGTGCGCTCGGAAGTGGACATGTGTCCTTGTCGCCGGAGGCTGAAGGGGCTTTACGCCGTCATTATAGTGGAAGTGGACTGCGGGGGCGGCCTCTCAATCACCAGCCGCAGCCAAGGCGATTATAGCAAAGGCGCCCGCTGCCCAGGGGCCGAGCAGGGGTCAGGCCCGCTCTGTAGAGGAGGGGCCTGCTAGCGCCTGCCCTCACAGCACGATGTTGTCTATGAGCCGCGTCTTGCCGATGCGCACGGCCAGGGATACCAGCGCCGGGCTGCGGACTTCGTCCAGCTCTTGCAGGGTGCTGGCGTCGGCTATGCTGATGTAGTCAATGCGGGCCACCAGAGGCTCGCTCTCGATGAGGGCGCGCATCTGGCGGCGCACCTCGCCGGCGTCCTTCGTGCCGCTGCGGTACAGGTCGCGGGCCAGGCACAGGGAGCGGTAGAGCACCGGCGCGGCCTTACGCTCCTGGGGACTCAGGTACACGTTGCGGCTGCTCATGGCCAGCCCGTCAGGCTCCCGCACGGTGGGGGCCACGATGATTTCCGTGCCCAGGTCCAGGTCGGCGTTGAGCCGCTTCACCACCAGGCACTGCTGGGCGTCCTTCTGGCCAAAGTAGGCCCTGTCGGGCCGCGCTATAGACAGCAGCTTGCATACCACGGTGGCGACGCCCCGGAAGTGGCCCGGCCGGGACTCCCCCTCCAGCCGCTGGGCGATGCGCCCCACGTCCACGTAGGTATCGAAGCCTGGGGGATATATCTCCTCTACCGGAGGCGTGAAGACCAGGTCGGCGCCTTCCTTCCTGAGCAGCGCCAGGTCGGCCTCCAGGTTGCGCGGGTAGCTGGCGAAGTCCTCCTTCGGCCCGAACTGGGTAGGGTTCACAAAGATGCTGACGGCGACGGTGGCGTTCTCGGACCGGGCGCGGCGCACCAGCGAGGCATGCCCCTCGTGGAGGTAGCCCATGGTGGGGACAAGGCCCAGCGGCCTGGGCGCGCGCTGGCACGCCTGGCGAAAGCCTGCTACAGTCTCTATTACCTTCACGGTCCAGTCCTCCAGGGCTGACTACGCCTGCCTGGCAGGCTGCGCCGCAAGCTCGTCCAGGACGCTCTGCTTCATGGTGAAGCTCTCTTTCTCGGTAGGGAAAGCTTGGGACTGGACATCCCGGATGTACTGGGCGGCGGCCGTCTTGATGGCCTCGCCCAGGTCAGCATAGCGCCGGGCGTGCCTGGGCACGAAGTCGGAGAACAGCCCGAAGAGGTCGTGGAACACCTGGACCTGGCCGTCGCAGTGAGGCCCCGCCCCGATGCCGATGGTGGGTATGGACAGGCGCTGGGTGACCATTTTGGCCAGTGGAGCAGGCACAAGCTCCAGGACTATGGCATAGGCGCCGGCCTCCTCCAGGGCCAGGGCGTCCTCTATAAGCTCCGTGGCCGCCCTGGCCGACTTGCCCTGGACACGGTAGCCTCCGAGCTGGTTGACCGCCTGGGGAGTCAGCCCGATATGGCCCATGACAGGTATGCCCGCCTGCACAATGCGCCGCACCGTTTCGGCCATGTGCCGCCCACCTTCCAGCTTCACCGACTGGGCGCCGCCCTCCTTCAGCAGCCTGCCGGCGTTGCGCACCGCCTCGGTGGCGTCGGCGTGGTAGCTCATGAAGGGCATGTCGCCGACGATGTGCGCCCGCTGCGTGCCCCGCACCACGGCCCGGACATGGTGGAGCATGTCCTCCATGGTCACCGGGAGGGTGGAGTCATAGCCCAGGACCACCTGCCCCAGGCTGTCGCCCACCAGGATGATGGGTATGCCGGCCTCCTCCAGCAGCCTGGCCGAGGTGTAGTCGTAGGCGGTGACCATGGGGACCTTCTCGCCTCGACCCTTCATGTCCTTGAGGTCCAGGATGGTAACGCGCATAAGGTACCTCCTCGCTTCTTGCCCTGAGTGAGGGCCTGCGCTTCATTGAGCTTTCAGCCGTCAGCGGTCAGCAGTCAGCTTTTCCCGCTCCACCCCTGGGGATGGGGCGCTGATAGCTGATGGCTGACCGCCAAGGAGCTATGGGGCCGCGTCCCTGGCGGCCCGCTCCAGCAACTCCCGTAATTCCGTCGCCTTGTCCTGCGTCAGCTTGCCCTTCTCCAGGGCCAGCGGCAGGCCGGCCAGGGCAAGCTGGCAGTACAGGGGCAGCACCTGGGGCGCCTGGGACTGGAGCGCCGCCAGGTGCTTGCACACTGTGCCAATGTCGCCCCGGGCGTAGGGGCCTGTCAGCGCCGCCGGCAGGCCAACGGCGCCCACATTGGCCACCGTCTCGCCCATGAGGGGCAGCAACGCCGCCAGGGCCTCCGACCGGCCCACGCCGAAGCCCTGCCACAGCTCAGCGGCCACCGCCGCCAGGGCTACCACCATGCCGCAGGCCATGACCGTGGAGGCGTGGTATAGGGGCCTGGACGCGCCGTCCAGCACCAGGGGCCTGCCTCCCAGCGCCAGGGCCGCCTCCTTCAGGAAGGGCTGCACCTGAGGGCCGCCCTCGATGGCGAAGGTGATGCCCTGAAGGCCCCCAAGGGCGCGCTCCACCGAGGAGAAGGTCTGAATGGGGTGGAAGGCCCCCACCAGCGCCCCCTGCCGCTGGGCCGAGGCCAGGACGTCCAGGGACGCGGCGCCGGAGCAGTGCACCGCCGTCTGCCCGGGCCGCCAGGACACCGAGGCGGCCACGGACTCGATGGCGTCGTCGGGCGTCGTGATGAAGACGACGTCGCAGGCGTCGGCCACTTGCTGGGCCGAGGTCAGGGCCGCGCAGTCTGGCACCCGCGCAGCCAGGGCCTGGGCCGAGGCAAAGCTGCGGCTGGCCGCCGCAACCACTCGGTACCGCTGCCGGGCCAGGGCCACGGCCAGCGTCGTGCCCACCATGCCCGCGCCGATGAACCCTAACTTCGACTGCCTGCCAGGCTGCGCCATGTCAATTCAACTCGCTCACGGCGGGGATTCCGCCGATGCTGGTGGCCTTCCTGACGCCCCTGAGGATGGCCCGTGCCACGCAGAGGGCAGCGGCGGCGCACAGCCGCGTCATGCCCATGCTGTCGCCAGGCCCCGGCGCAGCGCCCGTTGCCAGCGCGAAGATGGTATCGCCGTCGCTCATGGTGTGGGCGGGCCTGACGGCCATGGCGATGCCGTCGTGGGCGACGGCGGCCAGCTTGTTGGCCTGCTCCCTGGTGAGCCTGGCGCTGGTGGCGACGACGCCGATGGTGGTATTGTGCAGCGGCACGCCTGGGCGGGGCACGAAGTCCGGCGACGCTAGCAGCGCCATGGAGTCCAGCATCCCCCGGCCCGTGGGGTCACGCGGGCCGGCCACCACCTGGCCGGTGTCGGGGTCGTGGACGCCGCCAACGGCGTTCACGGCCATGAGCGCGCCGACTAACACCCCCTGGCCCAGGTCCAGGCTGGCCGTGCCGATGCCTCCTTTAATGGCCCTCTCGATGCCCAGCAGCTTGCCCACCGTCGCGCCAGTGCCAGCGCCAACGCTGCCTTCCTGCACGCCGCTGGAGGCGTTCTGGCAGGCGGCGTAGCCCTCCCGCGCGCCGGGCCGGACAAGGGGCGTGACCACACCCAGGTCGAAGAGGATGGCAGCGGGCACGATGGGTATAAGGGCGCCGCCAAACTTCAAGCCGATGCCGCGCTCCTCCAGGTACCGCATGACGCCGGCGACGGCCTCCAGGCCGAAGGCGCTGCCTCCGCTGAGCAGGACGGCGTGCACCTCGCTGACCAGCGCCGTGGGCCGCAGCGCGTCGGTGCCCGTGGTCCCCGGCGCTGAGCCGCGGACGTCCACGCCACCCACCGCCGGGGTGTCGCACAGCACGACGGTGCAGCCGGTGGCATGCTCCGTGTCGGTGTAGTGGCCGACGCGGATGCCGGGGATGCTGGTGATGCCTTCGGCCATGGCCGCCTCAAAACTAAAGAGCCTTCCTGAAGCTCGTCAGGAAGGCTCCCATATCAACAAAGCTAGCCTGCTGCATCCGACGCCCACCCGGGGCTATCGGTGCCCATAGAAGAGAGGTCACGCTGGTGCTCACCGTTCCTTTCGGATTGGCTGCACCCATATCTTACCAGGCGCGGGGCCTGGATTCAATGGAGGCGGACCTCACCCCCGGTGTTTAAGGGCACCACGTTGGCCAATCTCTCGCCCCCTCTCCACGCGTGGAGAGGGGGAACGGGGGTGAGGTATGAACGTCCTGCCCTCAAATACCGGGGGGCGAGGTCCGCGGCAGGGGAGCTACGCGGTTATGGGGGCGAACTGCCGCATGGGCAGCTTGGCCCGCACTTCCGGGTTGACCAGGGACATGGGCCAGGAGCCTCTCAGTATCCTGGCCGTCTCCTGGCCGACGCGCACCTGGGCGGCGATGCGGGAGACGTTGGAGGTGCCCGCCGAGTGGGGCGTGACGATGACGTTGTCCATCTTCAGCAGCGGGTTGTCGGCAGGCGTCGGCTCCTGCTCGAAGACGTCCAGGCCGGCGCCGGCGATGCGGCCACGCTGCAGCGCCCGGATGAGCGCCTGCTCGTCCACCACAGGCCCGCGGCAGGTGTTGATGAAGTAGGCCGTGGGCTTCATGGCGTTGAAGAAGGACTCGCCGATGAGCTTGCGCGTCTCGTCGTTCAGCGGCGTGTGCACCGAGACGAAGTCGGACCGGCGGGCCAGGTCCTCAAGGCTCCGCACCAGCTCTACTCGGTACTCCTTGGCTATCCACGGCTGGACGTAGGGGTCGTAGGCGATGACCTCCAGGCCGAAGACCCTGGCCTTGCGGGCCGTGGCGCGGCCAATGTTGCCCAGGCCCACCAGTCCCAGCACCTGGCCGTCTATGGGCACCATGGGCAGCAGCGCGGCGCGGGTCTCAGGCCCCCACTTGCCGGCCTTGACCAGGTTGTTGAGGATGGTCAGCTTCTTGGCGCACGCCAGCAGCATAAGGATGGCGTGGTTGGAGACCTCCTCGGTGCAGAAGCCGGCGCAGTTGACCACTATGACACCCTGGTCCGTGGCGGCGTTGTGGTCTATGTGGTTGAAGCCGTGGCCGAAGCTGACGATGGCCTGGGCCTTGTCTATCTCCTTGATGACGGACCGGGGCATCTGCACGCCCGAGTTGATGATGACGTCGGCGCCCTTGACGGCCTCGATGGTCTCGCCCTCGCTCTTGACGACGTGGACGTCCAGCTCGTAGTCCACGCCCACCAGCTCGTTCTCGATGAGCTTCAGCTCAGGCTGGCCTCTCGTTATGTATGCGATCCTGTACTGGGCCATTGTTCCTCCTGTGGTACGGGTGTGACCCCATTTTCCGGTTCCCAAATGGTACCACAAACGCGGCGGTTTGCTACGGGGGTGTTTGCATATGGCTGCCGTGGCCTACCGGTTCTCGCTGGCCAGCGTGCCGATGGCCGAGACGGCGGTGTCTATCTCCTCATCGCTGGTGAAGAAGGCGACCGAGAGGCGCATGGCAGTCTGCTTGAGGGCGGGCCGGCCCAGGATGCGCCAGCGCTCCCACATCTGCCTGTTGAGGTCGGTGCCCGACAGGCCCCTGACCGAGAAGGTGACGATGCCCGTGGAGAACTCGGGCGCCTCGGGGCTGCGCAGCGTCGCTCCGGGGATGTCGGCGATGGCGGCCTTCAGCCGGCCGGTGAGCTGGCGCACCCTGGATTCCACGTTGGCAAGTCCCACCGAGTCCACGAACTCGATGCCCTTGCCCATGGCGTTGTACAGCGGCTCGTGCCTTCCACCGAACTCGAACCTGTGGGCCGTCTCCAGGAAGCGCAGGGCGTCGGTCTCGCGGTCCCAGGCGCCGGCGCCCGCGCCCGTCCAGGTGACCCTGAGCCGATGCACCCAGTCGCGCTTGACGTAGAGCATGCCGGTGCCCCAGCCACCCAGCAGCCACTTGTGGCCGGTGCAGGCGTAGAAGTCGCAGCCCATTTCTCGCAGGTTGACGGGGAACTGGCCGGCCGACTGGGCGGCGTCGAGGGCCACGGGGATGCCCCGGCTGTGGGCCAGCTTGCATACCTCGGCGGCGGGCAGCCGGAAGCCCGTATCGGTGGTGACATGGCTGAGGGCCAGCAGCCTGGTCCTGCCGTTAAGCATGGACTCCAGCCGGGCCAGGAGCCGGGCCTTGTCCGCGATGAGGGGAAGCTTTCTGACCTGGATGCCCCGCTGCCGGGCCAGGTTCAGCCAGACCATGATGCCGCTGGGGTGCTCCTCCTCGGTGACGATGCACTCGTCGCCGGGCTGCCACTCCATGCCGTAGGCCACGATGCTCAGCCCCTCGGAGACGGAGCGGACCAGGGCGGTCTCCTCCGGCGTGACGCCGAAGGCCCTGGCCGCCAGCGCCCGCGTGCGCTCGAACTTCTCGTGGATGGGGCCGCGCACCGTGGGCACATCTGGCCCCTGCTCCAGCACAGCCCTGTAGGTGTCCTCGATTTCCTGGATGACGGCCCTGGGCATGGGGCCGGTGCCGCCGGTGTTCATGTAGATGGACTGTGACAGGGCCGGGATTTCGCTCCGGACTTTCTCGACATCGAGGCCAGGCATGAGGCACCTCCACAGGACTTGGCGCCGGGGTAATACCAGGTCTGCTTGCAAGTGGCGCGGTTATGTCCTTTCCCTGGCAGGCGCGATACACATTAGCGCCGTGCCAGGAGCCAGCCTGCCTGCAAGCCCCTTCTCTAGCCCTCCCCCAAGGGGGCGAGTACCGTCCCTGCCCCCTCGGCTGTGCTCGGGGCAGGCTCCGAGCCTGTCGAGGGGAAGGGGGCATGGCAGCTTCGCTCAGAGCTGGTATAAGCGGCGCGGCCATAATGATACCAGTCCTGCGCGCCGGCGTCATCAACACCGCAGGGGCGCTGCATGCAACGCCCCTGCGAGGAGTGCATTCCTGTCAATGGCGGCAGAGCGCCATTGCTGGCCCTACCTCCACTGGCGCAGGACGCGGGGGAGGCTGGTCTTGCCCATGAGGTACTGGTCCACGCCCCGGGCGGCCTCGCGCCCTTCGGCCAGCGCCCAGACTACCAGGGACTGGCCTCGCGCCATGTCGCCGGCGGCGAAGACGCCGGGGACGCTGGTCATCTTGTTCTCGTCGGTCTTGACGTTGCCGCGAGGGTCCAGCTCCACGCCCAGGTCCTTGAGCATGCCTTCGTGTTCGGGGTGCAGGAAGCCCAGGGCCAGCAGCACCAGGTCACACTCTATCTCGAACTCGCTGCCCGGAATCTCCTTCATGGCCGGGCGGCCCGAGGCGTCGGGCGGGCCCCACTCCAGGCGCACGGCATGGAGCTTCTGCACCCTGCCGTTGCCGGAGAAATGCTTGGTCAGGATGTTGTAGTCCCGGATGCCGCCTTCCTCGTGAGAGGTGGAGGTCCGCAGGATGAGGGGCCAGTAGGGCCAGGGGTTGTTGGGACGTCGCACCTTGGGCGGCTCGGGCAGCAGCTCGAACTGGTAGACCACCTCGGCGCCCTGGCGGTGAGCGGTGCCCAGGCAGTCGGAGCCGGTGTCGCCGCCGCCCAGGATGACCACGCGCTTGCCCTCGGCGCTGATGCGCTCCGAGGGGTCAACGCGCTCGCCGGCGTTGATGAAGTTCTGCTGGGTCAGGTACTCCATGGCGAAGTGGATGCCCTTGAGCTCTCGGCCCGGTACCTGAAGGTCGCGGGGCCTGGTAGAGCCGCCGGCCAGCACCACGGCGTCGAACTCCTTCAGCAGGTCCTGGGCGGGATAGTCCTTGCCCACCCAGGTGTTGGGCTTGAAGACCACGCCTTCGGCGGCCATCTGGTCAATGCGGCGCTGGACGACGTGCTTTTCCAGCTTGAAGTCGGGGATGCCCAGACGCAGCAGCCCGCCAATGTACCTGGCGCGCTCGAAGACGGTGACCCGGTGGCCGGCCCGATTAAGCTGCTGGGCCGCGGCCAGTCCCGCCGGCCCGGAGCCGACGACGGCCACCCTCTTGCCGGTGCGCACCCTGGGCGGATGGGGCGTGATCCAGCCCTCCTGCCAGCCGCGGTCGGAGATAGCCTTCTCTATGTACTCGATGGTCACCGGGTCCTGGTTGATGGCCAGGACGCAGGAGGCCTCGCAGGGCGCGGGGCATACCCGGCCGGTGAACTCGGGGAAGTTGTTGGTGGCGTGCAGCGCATCAAGGGCGTCCTTCCAGCGGCCCCGATAGACCAGGTCGTTGAAGTCGGGGATGACGTTCCCCAGCGGGCAGCCCATGTGGCAGAAGGGCACGGAGCAGTTCATGCACCGGCCCCCCTGCTCGCGGGCCTGCTGCTCCGTCCACTTGAGGTAGAACTCCTTGAAGTCCTTGACGCGCTCCGCGGGCGGGCGCTTTGGCGGGGGCTCGCGCCCCTTTTCCATGAATCCAGTCGGTTTACCCATGGTCCACCACTTCCATATGTCTCAAGCTAGCACTGCGTCAGCATGTCCCTGGAGAGCGGACAGATTTTCAAGCCAGGTGGGCAAGTGACAGGCCAGCGGACCTCACCCCCACGCTTCACAAGGCCAGGGTCGGCCTGGTGCGCCCCCTCTCCGAATTCGGAGAGGGGGAACGGGGGTGAGGTCTGCACCTCTGCCCTCCGCCCACGTCCCCTTTGCTCCAAGACCCGTCCGCTTATAAGCCCGCCAAGGGGCCGGCCTCCCGTACAGCCTACGTCCGGCTCAGCACGGCCTCCCGCCGCTTGCGCTCGGCCAGGACGCGCTTGTAGTCGCGCGGCATCACCTTGACGAACCTGGGCAGCATCTGGTCCCAGGCGGCCAGGATGCGGGCGGCGTTGGCGCTGCCGGTGTAGCACAGGTGCGCCTCGATCATGCGACGCAGCGCTGCCCTGTCCTCTTCGGAAACCACGTCCTCCAGGTCAACCATGCCCATGTTGCACAGGGCCTTGAACTTGCCAGACTCATCGAAGACATAGGCTTCGCCGCCGCTCATGCCCGCGGCGAAGTTGCGGCCCGTCGGCCCCAGGACGACCACGCGGCCACGGGTCATGTACTCGCAGCCGTGGTCGCCCACGCCTTCCACCACGGCCTCGGCGCCGCTGTTGCGCACGGCGAAGCGCTCGCCGGCGATGCCGCGGATGAACACCTTGCCGCCGGTGGCGCCATAGAGCACCACGTTGCCGACGATGACATTCTCCTCTGGCACAAAGGTGCAGTCCGCCGGGGGCCTGATGATGACCTTGCCGCCCGACAGGCCCTTGCAGAAGTAGTCGTTGGCGTCGCCTTCCACGTACATGGTGACGCCCGGCGCCAGGAAGGCCGCGAAGCTCTGGCCCGCCGAGCCTTTGAAGTAAAGCTGGATGGTATCCTCGGGCAGGCCCTCGCCGCCGTAGCGCCGCGCGATGTGGTAGCTCAGCGTGGTGCCCACCGTGCGGTTGGAGTTGCGTATGGGTAGCTCCAGCCTCAAGGGCCTCTGGTGCTCCACCGCATCCTTGCACAGCTCGATGAGCTGGTTGTCCAGGGCCTTCCACAGCCCGTGGTCCTGCTCCTGACAGTGGTAGGTCGCCACGTCGGGCGGCACCTGGGGCCTGTACAGCAGCCGGGACAGGTCTATGCCTCTGGCCTTCCAGTGCTCGACGGCCTTGCGGGCGTCCAGCCTGTCCACCCGGCCAATCATCTCATTGACAGTCCGGAAGCCCATCTCCGCCATGATCTGGCGCAGGTGCTCGGCCACGAAGAAGAAGTAGTTGATGACGTGCTCGGGCTGGCCGGCGAACTTCTTCCTCAGCTCCGGGTCCTGGGTGGCAATGCCCACGGAGCAGGTATTGAGGTGGCACTTGCGCAGCATGATGCAGCCCATGGTGATGAGCGGCGCCGTGGCGAAGCCGAACTCCTCAGCGCCCAGCAGGGCCGCTATGGCCACGTCCCGGCCCGTCTTGAGCTGGCCGTCGGTCTGGACGACGATGCGGCCGCGCAGGTCGTTGGCCACCAGCACCTGCTGCGTCTCGGCCAGGCCCAGCTCCCAGGGCAGGCCGGCGTACTTGATGGACGACTCGGGCGAGGCGCCGGTGCCGCCGCTATCGCCGCTGATGAGCACCACGTCGCCGTGGCCCTTGGACACGCCGGCCGCGATGGTGCCCACGCCCACCTCGGCCACCAGCTTCACATGAATTCTGGCCCTGGGGTTGGAGTTCTTCAGGTCGTGGATAAGCTGGGCCAGGTCCTCGATGGAGTAGATGTCATGGTGGGGCGGCGGGGAGATAAGCTCCACGCCGGGCGTGGAGTTGCGCACCCAGCCGATGTACTCGTCCACCTTGTGGCCCGGTAGCTGGCCGCCCTCGCCGGGCTTGGAGCCCTGGGCCATCTTGATCTGCAGGTCGCGGGCGTTGGCCAGGTAGTTGATGGTGACACCGAAGCGGCCCGAGGCCACCTGCTTGATGGCGCTGTTGCGGGAGTCGCCGTTGGGGTCGGGCTTGTAGCGGCGCGGGTCCTCGCCGCCCTCGCCGGTGTTGCTGCGGGCGCCGATGCGGTTCATGGCGATGGCCATGGTCTCGTGGGCCTCTCTGCTGATGGAGCCCAGGGATATGGCCCCCGTGGCGAAGCGCTTCACGATCTCCGAGGCCGGCTCCACCTCCTCCAGCGGGAGGGGCTTTTCGGCCTTCTTGAACTCCAGCAGGCCGCGGATGGTACAGAGCTGCCTGCTGTAGGTGTCGGCGGTCTCGGCGAACTCCTGGTAGGTCTTGAAGCTGTTGGCGCGGACGGCGTACTGGAGCTTGGCGATGGTGTCGGGGTTCCACATGTGGTACTCGCCATCGCGCCGCCACTGGTACTGGCCGCCGGGCCTGAGGTCCAGGTGCCCGTTCAGGCGCACGTCCAGGTAGGCGAAGCTATGGCGGTTGCGGGACTCCTGCTCGATCTCGTCTATGCCCACGCCGCCAATGCGCGAAGGCGTCCAGGTGAAGTACTGGTCCACAAAGTCCTGGCGGAGGCCCACGGCCTCGAATATCTGGGCGCCCCGGTAGCTCTGGAGCGTGGAGATGCCCATCTTGGACATGACCTTGACCACGCCCTTGTGAACGGCCTTGATGAAGTGCGCCTCGGCGGTGTCGTAGTCAATGGGCTGGAGGAAGGAGCCGGTGCGCACCATCTCGGCGATGGTCTCCAAGGCCAGGTAGGGATTGATGGCGCCGGCGCCATAGCCGAAGAGCAGGGCGAAGTGGGGCACCTCCCTCGGCTCGCCCGACTCCACCACCAGGCCCACACGGGTGCGGGTGCCCTCGCGGATGAGGTGATGGTGGACGCCGGCCGTGGCCAGCAGGCTGGGGATGGGCGCGTGCTCCCTGTCAACGCCGCGGTCGGAGAGCACCAGTATGGTATAGCCCTCCCTGACCGCCTGGGACGCCTCGGCGCATAGCTGGTCCATGGCCCGCCGCAGCGCGCCCGGGCCTTCGTCCACCCTGAACAGGGTGGAGAGGGTCTTGGCCCGCAGCTTGCCGTGATTGATGTTGCGCACCCTCTCCAGGTCGCGGTTGGTCAGGATTGGCTCCTTGAGCTTGAGCTGGTGGCAGTGCTCCGGCGTCTCGTCGAACAGGTTCTGCTCGGAGCCAAGGAAGGTCTCCACCGAGGTCACCAGCTCCTCGCGGATGGCGTCCAGGGGCGGGTTGCTCACCTGGGCAAAGAGCTGCTTGAAGTAGAAGAACAGCGACGGGTTGTGGTCCGACAGGACCGCCAGGGGCGTGTCGTTGCCCATGGAGCCGACAGGCTCCTGGCCGTTGAGCACCATAGGCTCGATGAGCATGCGCAGGTCCTCCAGCGTGTAGCCGAAGGCCTTCTGGCGCTCCGGGAGGGTGGCGAAGTCTGGCCCGTGGACGTGCTGCGGCTCGGGCAGGTCGTCCATGAGGACCACGTTCTCCCTGAGCCACTGGCCGTAGGGCCTACGGGCGCACAGCTCCGCCTTGAGTTCAGCATCGGAGACTATGCGGCCCTGGGCGGTGTCCAGCATGAACATCCGGCCAGGCCGGATGCGGTCCTTGTACACCACCTTTTCATTGGGGATGTCCAGCACGCCGGTCTCCGAGGCCATAACCAGCAGGCCGTCGGTGGTGACCAGGTAGCGGCAGGGGCGCAGCCCGTTGCGGTCCAGGATGGCGCAGACCCGGGTGCCGTCGGTGCCGATGATGAGGGCGGGGCCGTCCCAGGGCTCCATCAGGCAGGCGTGGTACTCGTAGAAGTCCCGCCTGGCCTGCTCCATGGGGATGTGGTCGCCCCAGGCCTCGGGGATCAGCATCAGCATGGCGTGAGGCAGCGAGCGGCCCGTGGCCAGCAGCAGCTCCAGGGCATTGTCGAAGGTGGCCGTGTCGCTCTGGCCGGGCGTGATGATGGGAATAATCTTCTTAATGTCATCGCCCAGGAGCGGCGAGGCGAACATGGCCTCGCGGGCGGTCATCCAGTTGATGTTGCCCCGCAGGGTGTTGATCTCGCCGTTGTGAATTACCAGCCGGTAGGGGTGGGCCAGCTTCCAGGAGCCCAGGGTGTTGGTGCTGAAGCGCGAGTGGACCATGGCGAAGGCGCTGACCATGGCCTCGTCCTTCAGGTCGTGGTAGAAGTGCTCAAGCTGGTGGGCCATGATGAGGCCCTTGTACACCACGCGGTTGGAGGAGAGGCAGCAGATGTAGAAGTCGTCCTTCTGGCTGAGGTCGCTGGCGGCGATGGCCTTCTCTATCTGCTTCCGGATGACGAACAGCTTGAGCTCGAAGCGGGACTCGTCCTGGATGTTGCTGGCGCGTCCCACGAAGAACTGGCGGATGACGGGCATCACCTTGCGGGCCAGCTTGCCAATGGCGTCGGGCGACACGGGCACGTCCCGCCAGCCCAGGAAGGCCTGGCCCTCCTCGGCGACGATGCGCTGGATGGCCTGCTGGCAGGCCAGGCGCTGGGCGTCGTCCCGGGGCAGGAAGACGCTGCCCACGGCGTAGTGGCCGCGCTCTGGCAGAGGAATGTTGAGCCGGGCGCACTCCTTCTGGAAGAACTCGTGGGGCATCTGCACCAGGATGCCGGCGCCGTCGCCCGTCTCCGGGTCGGCGCCGCAGGCGCCCCGGTGGCCCAGGTTAATCAGGGCCTCCAGTCCCTGGGAGATGATCTTGTGGGACCTGGCGCCATTGATGTTGGCGACCAGGCCCACGCCGCAGGCGGCGTGCTCGAACCTGGGGTCGTACAGCCCCTTTTCGCTCAGCTCCCGATAGTCAGGTATATGTTCCAACTTGTATTTATCGGCCATGTTCGGTTCCTGCGAGAGATTCTTCTTCTGGAAATGCGCTTCGCTCTAGCGGAGACTGCTCATGGGCGACTCAGAGAATGGGAAGGTAGCGGTTTATCTCGTAGTCGGTCACCTGGGAGCGGTACCTCTCCCACTCGATCTTCTTGTTCCTGATGAAGCTGTGGAAGACGTGGTCGCCCAGGGCCTTGCGCACCAGCTCGCTGGACTCGGTGAGCTGTATGGCCTCCCACAGCGTGTGGGGCAGCCTCTCGATGCCTCGCGCTCTGCGCTCCTCCTCGGTCATGCTATAGACGTTGGTATGGGCTGGAGGCGGCAGCTCGTACTCTTTTTCGATGCCCTCAAGCCCGGCGGCCAGCATGACGCTGAAGGCCAGGTAGGGGTTGCAGGCGGGGTCCGGGGCGCGGTACTCGATGCGGCGCGAGGCCTCCCGCCCCGGCTTGTAGGCAGGCACGCGGATAAGGTCTGAGCGGTTCACCAGCGCCCAGGACACGTACACAGGCGCCTCGTAGCCCAGCGGCTCCGAGCCTGCCGGCGGCGGCACCAGCCGCTTGTAGGAGTTGACCCACTGGTTGGTCACCGAGGTGATCTCCCGGGAGTGGCGCAGCAGCCCGGCGATGAAGCACTTGGCGATGCTGGAGAGCTTGTTGGAGTCGTGGGCATCGAAGAACACATTGCGGTCGCCCTTGAAGAGGGACTGGTGGGTGTGCATACCGCTGCCGTTGACGTGGGAGATGGGCTTGGGCATAAAGGTGGCGTAGCAGCCGTGACGCATGGCGATTTCCTTGACCACCACGCGGTAGGTCATGACCGTGTCGGCCATGGTCAGGGCGTCGGTGTGGCGCAGGTCAATCTCCTGCTGGCTGGGCGCCACCTCGTGATGGCTGAACTCCACCGGGATGCCCAGCTCCTCCAGGGTCAGCACCGTCTCCCGGCGCAGGTCAGTAGCCAGGTCCATGGCGTCCTGGTCGAAGTAGCCGCCCTGGTCCAGTGGCTCCGTGCTCCTGGAGTCCTTGAAGTAGAAGTACTCGATCTCAGGGGCCACGTAGTAGGTGAAGCCGAGCCTGGCCGCCCTCTCCAGGTTGTGCTTGAGCACGTGGCGCGGGTCGCCCTCGAAAGGCTCCCCGCTGGGGGTAATGATGTCGCAGAACATGCGGGCGACGGCGTTCTGGCGTGGGCGCCAGGGCAGGATGCTGAAGGTGGTGGGGTCGGGCAGCGCGTACATGTCGCTCTCGTCCGAGCGAGCGAAGCCCTCGATGGACGAGCCGTCGAAGCTCATGCCGCGCGTCAGGGCGCTCTCCAGCTCCTCCACGGTTATGGCGAAGCCCTTGAGATTGCCCAGGATGTCAGTGAACCAGAGACGAATGAACTTGACGTCGTGCTCCTTGGCGGCGTGCAGAACGTAGTCAATTGCCTCTGCGTTTCTCTCTGTCATCG
>FWPU01003825.1_pt1 | contig 35050 bp, 28 predicted proteins | sample 2228361 | NCBI WGS metagenome assembly FWPU01 (sample SAMEA103939777, study PRJEB20133) | metagenome
CCAAGTCGGACGTCTATCACAACATCGTCACGAAATGGTTTATTGCGAAATACAATCTTGAGCTAGCATCACTTACCATCTAACCACTACCCCTGCGAGAAGCCGGTCAGCGCTTGCAATTGCTGATCAATCTTCGGCTCGGCGACGAAAGTGCCCTTCCCTGCCCGTGTGTAAATGGCGCCGTTGCGCGCCATCTCCAACAGAGCCTGCCGCGCGGTCATCCGGCTAACGCCGAACTTGGCGGACAGCTCGCGCTCCGACGGAAGACGCTGATGGGCGGCATACCGGCCCGCCCGGATCTCAGCCTCCAGCGTGTCTCGGAGCTGGATATAGAGAGGATCGGGAGCTTCCGGACGCAGTTGCATGACCACCGCCACGCTAAACCGGTCTATACCAGCTATGACCAGTGTAGCACGATGGCAGCTTCCTGTCAAATCCAGAGTTGAACTGAAGCCGGGGCAACTGTCAGCCGGCTTCCTTGACACCCCCGGTCTTCCTGCCTTACAATGTTCATCATCGGTAGTTCATTCAGCGCTTGCAAGGAGCGAACACCATGATCAACAAAACTGTCGAAACTGCGATCAATGAGCAGATCAAACACGAATTCTACTCTGCCTACCTCTACCTGTCCATGTCGGCCTGGGCCGAGGCGAACAACCTGAGCGGCGCCGCCCACTGGCTCCGAGTGCAGTTCAAGGAAGAACAGGGCCACGCGATGAAGCTCTACGACTACATCGTCGAACAGGGAGGGCGGGTGTCGCTGGGTCCGATCGCACAACCGCCCGGCGAGTGGACCTCGCTGCTCGACCTGTTCCAGCAAGTGCTCGACCATGAGAAGAAGGTCACCGCGCTGATCACCAGGCTTTACGAAACTGCCGTGGCCGAGAAGGACTATGCTACGCAGGTCATGCTGCAGTGGTTCATCAACGAGCAGGTGGAGGAAGAGCAAAGCGCCACGCAGATCGTCGAGACGCTGAAACTGATCGGCAATTCGGGAACGGCGCTCTACATGCTGGATCGGCAGCTCGCAGCGCGCGCCTGAGTTCCGCACGGCCTTCGACCCTGATGCAGGCGAGGCGACCTGGTGGTCGCCTCGCCTGCTTTTCTTTTCGCCGATAACTACTCAGACCCCCTATCCCCCTTGCCCCTTTCCCTCGCAAGGCAGTGGAAAAAGGGGGCGTGAGGGGTGAGGCCGCATAGATGCTTTCGCCGTAACTTTGAAGATCAGAGGCGCGCTGGCGGTCGCGTGTTCAGCGCGTTTCCGTTACTTTGTGTAGGCCGCGCGGCCGATCCACATCCAGGTCGCGCACATGGGCCAGCGACATAGCGAAGAGCTGCCCCGGCACAATGCTGATGAGGGGTGAGACCCATTCCGGCACGCTGACGGGCAGACGGAACGGGGTACGGGCCAGCGTCAGCGCCTCGTCGTCGTCACTGATGGCGATCACTTCGGCTCCGCGCGCTCGCAGCGACCCGATGAAAGCACGCATTTCGGACAAGAGGCAGCCGGACGGCGCGATCACGAGTGTCGGAAAGGCCTGTTCGATCAGCGCAATCGGGCCGTGCATGAAATCGGCGCTGCTGTAGGGCTCGGCGACGATGTAGTTCAGCTCCTTAATCTTCAGCGCGGTCTCGAACGCGGTGGCATAGTTGTAGCCGCGGCCGATCACCACGCAGACACGCATGTAGCGGTAACGCTCGGCCAGGCGCAAAACCTCGGGCGCCAGGCGCAGGGTCTGGGCAACCTGGTCGGGGATGGCATGCAGGGTACGGCGCATCTCGTGGTCACCGAGCAGCGTGGCGCTCAGCAGGGCAATGGCGGCCAGCTCCGCGGTGTAGGTTTTGGTGGCGGCCACGGCCTGCTCGATTCCGGCATGCAGCGCGATGACATGGTCGGCGGCCTGGCCCAGGTCGGAATCGGGGAAGTTGGTGATCGCGGCGGTCAACGCACCCTGGCGCCGCGCCTCGGCAACGACCGAGACGATGTCCGGGCTGCGGCCGCTCTGGCTGATGCCGATCACCAGGGCGTTATCGTAGCGCGGGGGCTGGCCGTAGATCGTGTGCAGACTCGGCGTCGCCAGCCCCACCGGCAGGCCGTTGGCCGCGCCGAGCAGATATTGGGCATAGCGGCCGGCGTTGTCGCTGGTGCCGCGGCCGGCGAGGACGCAGTGGGTGATATGCCGGCCGCGAATCGCATCGGCCAGCCGCGCGATATTCGTTGTCTCCTCATGCAACAGCGTGGCCAGAACGGCCGGCTGCTCGTGGATCTCCTGATAGATGTGGGTTTGTTCGAGCATGATTGTCCTCTGAATGGATGACCGACCAGGCGACCGCACCTCTGACGATCGTGGTGACCGGATGGAGGTCAGGGGTCAGCAGTACCAGGTCGGCGATCATCCCTGGCCGGATGCGGCCTCGTTCGTGGCCGATGCCCAACAGGTCGGCCGGCGTGGTCGTGATCGTGGCCAGCGCATCGTTCACGCGACAGCCGGTGAACGCGATCAGGTTGCGCACGGCTTGATCCAGCGAGAGGATGCTGCCGGCGAGCGTGCCATCGGCCAGGCGGGCGTCTCGCGGGGACACCGTCACCTCGAGGTCGTTCAGCCGGTAACGGCCCGGTGCCACGCCCAGGGCAGCCATGGCATCGCTCACCAGGCTGACGCCGCCGGGGCCTTTGACGGCCCAGACGACGGCGATCAGGCCAGGGTGCACGTGGATGCCGTCGGCAATCAGGCCGACGATCCGGTCCGGTGCAGCGAGCAACGCACCGGCGAGGCCAGGCTCGCGGTGTCCCAGGATCGGCATGGCGTTGAACAGGTGCGTGCCGTAGCGCACCCCGGCCGCGAAGCCGGCCTGGGCCTGGGCATAGGTGGCCAGTGAATGGCCGGCGCTCACCGTCACCTCCTGGCCGACCAGCCGCTGAATCATCTCCAGGCTGCCGGGCAGTTCCGGCGCCAGCGTCACGAGACGGATGCCTGTGGCCGGAGACCAGTCGGCAACCAGGGCTGGATCGGGAGGCCGCAGGTAAGTCGGGTTGTGCGCCCCCTTCTTGTGAGGGTTCAGGAAGGGGCCTTCCACGTGCAGGCCCAATGCCGCGGCGCCGTTGAATTTTGACGGTGGGCCGGCCAGCACGATCTGTTGCGCCTGGGCAATGCGTTCCAACGGCGCCGTGACGATGGTGGGCAGGAAGGCGGTGACCCCGTAGCGTGGCAGCTTTCCGGCAACGCGCCAGATGGAGGGCGGGTCGTCGGTGAAGTCGTCTCCGAACGCGCCGTTGATCTGGAGATCAATGAAACCAGGCGCCAGCAACAGCCCTCCCGCCTCGATGATCGCGGCGGCCGACACGGCCGACACCTCGGCCGCCGGGCCAACCCAGGCGATCCGGTCAGCTTCGATGCATACGGCGCCGTTTTCGATGGTCTGGTCCGGCGTCAGAACCGTGGCACCGCGGATGATCAGGGTCATGGCAAGCAATTCCTCGTGTCCGTCGCCATCCGTGCTCGTGGCCGTTGTCTGCTCAGCACAATGGCCTGTCTGAAGCGACTGCCCCTGGCCGGCCATGACATTGTTTGAATTTCTTGCCGCTGCCGCACGGGCACGGATCGTTGCGCCCGGTGCGCTCAAAGGCCGCCCGCAGCTGCGCTTCCTCGGCGGCCAGCATGTACATGATCTCGGCCGGCGCGCGTTGACGGCGCAGCAGGTCGGCCATGATGCGCATCGGCCGATCCACATGGGTGAAGAAGGCCTTGTAACCGGCACAGAGGTAGTTCAACCCCGGCTCGCCGTCCGGCGTCAGAATGAAGCGGTTGCGCGGGCATTCGCCGTGACACGCGAAGCGCACCGGACACTCCCGGCAGTAGCGCGGCAGGGTATCTCGCTTGTCGGCGCCGAATTTGCGCTGCCTGGGCGAGGCCACCAGTTCGATCATCGGTGTGTCGTGGATGTTGCCCAGGAAGTAGTCCGGCTCAACGTAATGATCGCAGGCGTACAGGTCGCCGTTGTGTTCCAGCGCCAGCGCGTTGCCGCACGTCTCGGCGAAGATGCACAGGGCAGGCGGCGCGGCCACCCACGACGCCAGCGCTGCGTCGAACATCTGCACGAAAACCCGGCCCACATCCCGACGCACCCATTCGTCGAAGATAGCAATCAGGAAACGTCCCCACTGTTCGGCCGCGACCGAGCGTTCGGTGACCAGGTTGCCGGTTTGCCGGTACAACGGCCGGCTGCCGCGGCGTCGGTCGCTCCATCCCTCGTTGGCGATGGGGAGCGTTTCGGCCGTGGCCCGCTCGACAATGGGAATGAACTGGATGAACTGAGCACCGACCTCGTCCCGAAAGAAGCGATAAACTTCCAGCGGATAGGCCGCGTTGGCGGCATGTACGGTGCAGAGGATGTTGAATTCGACCCGGCGCGCCTGCATCAGCCGGGCCGCAGCCATCACTCGCTCGAAGGTGGGCGCGCCGCCTTTGTCTACGCGATAGGCATCGTGCATGGCCCGCGGCCCGTCGAGCGACAGGCCGATCAAAAAGTTGTGGGCGCGGAAGAAATCGCACCACGCCTCGTCGAGCAGCGTGCCGTTGGTCTGCAGCGCGTACTCGATACGGGCATTGCGGGGCGCATATTGCTGCGCCAGGCTGACCGCGCGGCGGAAAAAGTCCAACCCCATCAACGTCGGCTCGCCGCCCTGAAAGGCCAGCGACACCTCCGGCCCGCTCTGGCCTACGATCATCTGGCGGACATAGGCTTCGAGCGTCTCATCCGACATCCGGAAACGGCTGTGCGGGTAGAGAGCCTCTTTGGAGAGGAAGAAACAGTATTTGCAATCCAAATTGCACAACGCGCCGGTCGGCTTGGCCAGCACATGGAAATAGGCCGGCGCGTCGGTCGGCCGGCCGACCGGCTGGAACGGTACTTCTTGACTCGCCGCGTTCATCTGTAGCCCCGACTCACCGCAGCGCTTTGTAGGCGTTGATCAGGCCGTTCGTCGAAGCGTCGTGCGTGGAGACGACCGCGTCGTCGGCCAGTTCGGGCAAGATGGCATTGGCAAGCTGCTTGCCCAGCTCGACCCCCATCTGATCGAACGAGTTGAGACGCCAGATCACACCCTGCGTGAAGATCTTGTGCTCGTAAAGTGCGATCAGGCGGCCCAGGGTGCGCGGAGTCAGCTTCTTGAACAGGAAGGAGTTGGTGGGCCGGTTGCCCTCGAACGTCTTGGCCGCCGCAAGCAGCGCCAGGCGGTCGGCCGCGACTCCCTGACGGATGAGCTCGTCGCGCGCCTCTTCGGCCGTCTTGCCGCGCATCAGCGCCTCGGTCTGCGCGAAGAAGTTGGCCAGCAACAGGGTGTGGTGCTGACCCAGCGGATTGTGGCTCTGAGCCGGCGCCAGGAAGTCGCACGGGATCAGCTTGGTGCCCTGGTGAATGAGCTGATAGAACGCGTGCTGGCCGTTGGTGCCGGGCTGACCCCAGATGATCGGGCCGGTCTCGTAGTTCACCCGCTGGCCGTCGCGCGTGACGCTCTTGCCGTTGCTCTCCATGTCGCCTTGCTGGAAATAGGCCGGGAAGAGGGCAAGGTACTCGTCATAGGGCAGAATGGCGTGGCTCTGCGCGCCCCAGAAATTGTTGTACCACACTCCCAGCAGCCCCATGATGATCGGGATGTTGCGCTCGAACGGTGCTGTCCGGAAATGTTCGTCCACGTCATGCGCGCCCGCGAGCAGATCCTCGAAGTGCGCGAAGCCGACGGCAATGGCGATCGAGAGCCCGATGGCCGACCAGAGGGAGTAGCGGCCGCCGACCCAATCCCAGAACTCGAACATATTCTGCGGGTCAATCCCGAAATTCGCCACCGCGGCCGTGTTGGTCGAGAGCGCGACAAAATGTTTGGCGATGGCGCGCTCATCCCGCGCGGTGTCCAGGAACCAGGCCCGTGCAGTGCCGGCATTCGCCATCGTCTCCTGCGTCGTGAAGGTCTTGGATGCCACCAGGAAGAGGGTGGTCGCCGGCTCGACGCGCTTGAGCGTCTCGGCGATGTCGGTGCCGTCCACGTTGGAGACGAAATGAAAGCGGAGATCAGGCTTGACGTAGGGCGTCAGGGCACGCACCACCATCTTCGGCCCCAGGTCCGACCCGCCGATGCCGATGTTGACCACGTCCCGAATCGGCTCGCCGGTGTAGCCGCGCCATGCCCCGGAACGAACCGCTGCGCTGAAGTCGCGCATCTTCGCCAGCACGCGATTCACATCAGGCATCACATCCGTGCCGTCCACGAGGATGGGCCGATTCGAGCGGTTACGCAGCGCGATGTGCAGCACGGCCCGCTCCTCGGTGGTATTGATCTTCTGGCCGCTGAACATGGCCGCGATCGCCTCGGCAAGGCCCGCCTGCCGGGCCAGATCGCAGAGCAGCGTCATGGTCTCGTCGGTGATGCGATTCTTGGAATAGTCGAAGAGGATGTCGTCGAAGCGCAACGAGAAGCGGTCGAAGCGCTGTGGATCGGCCGCAAAGAGCTCGCGCATGTGGACGCCGGCCAGGCGCGCCTGATGCTGAGCGAGCGCCTGCCAGGCGGGCAGCTCGGTGGGCAGTGTCATGGTCAACTCTCCAGGTGCAGAATCTCCAGATGTGCCGTATCGCGCGGCGCGCGCGTGCTGGTGCTCTCGGTCAACAGGGCACGGCGCGCAGCAATGCCGTTGGCCCGCAGCCAATCGGCCGCATAGCATGCCCAGCTCTCGGCCGTCGCCGGACCGATGACGGGATAGACCCCGCGCGAGAAGATCAACTGCTGGACCGTGCGTTCCACGCAGCTGATGGCCACGATCCAGACCGGCAGGTCGAAGCGCGCCAGCCGCCGGATGCTGTCGCCGGTGGTGGTGATGCCGAAGATGATGTCGGGCCGCAGCGCCTCAGCGGCGCGATAGGTAGCCAGCGCGATCTCATCGGCGAGGGACAGGCGGCCGGCGGCCCGCAACTCCTCCAACAACGGCACGAGCGACGTGCTGGCAATCCGTTGCTCGGTGTAGCGGGCAATGGCGGCCATAGCGGCCACGGCGTCGGCTGGATAGCGGCCAACGGAGGTTTCGCCGGATAGCATGACGCAGTCGGTGCCGTCAATGATGGCGTTGGCGACATCGGTCACTTCGGCGCGCGTGGGCCGGCGATTGGTGATCATGGATTCGAGCATGTGAGTGGCGGTGATCACCGGCCGACTCTTCAGGCTGGCACGCCGGATGATCTCTTTTTGCACGACCGCAATGCGCTCGAACGGGATCTCCACGCCCAGGTCGCCGCGCGCCACCATGATGCCATCCGCGTGATCGAGGATCTCGTCGAGGTTGTCCACGGCCCGCGCGCGCTCGATCTTGGCGATGATAAAGGGCGTATAGCCGAGCGCGGCAGCCGCCTGGCGGAGCGCGGCGATGTCGGCGGCGTCTTGCACGAACGACTGGCTGATCGCATCGAGCCGTTCCTCGGCAGCAAAGGCCAGGAACTGCCGGTCTTGCTCCGTGAAGGCGCGGATGCCCAGGTCAATGCCGGGGAAGTTGACTCCCTGCCGCGAGCGCACTTCGCCGGCCACGCGCACCCGACAGCGCACCTGCGGCCCCACGACTTCCTCGACCTCCACCTGGACATAGCCGTCGTTGATGTAGATCAGGTCGCCCGGCCTGACGCTGTGCGGCAGGCGCTCGAACGACATGGCGACGCGCGTCGCATCGCCCACAAAATCGCCGACTTCGATGATGAACGGCTGATCGCGCTTCAGAGCGATCGGCTCGCTGGCCAGCCGGCCGATGCGCATCTTCGGACCAGGCAGGTCGCCCATGATGGCGATGCGCTGGCCGAGCGCTGCAGCCGCCGCGCGCACGTTGGCGACCAGCTGGCGATGGGTCGCCAGGTCGCCGTGCGAAAAGTTCAGCCGAGCCACATTCATGCCGCCGGCGATCAGCGCCTCCACCGCGGCCTGAGATGCGGTCGCCGGCCCCAATGTGGCGACGATTTTCGTCTTCTTGTCCGGCAGGCGAATGAGATCGTTTTGCATGCATGTATTGTACCGCAAATTCAGGAGAAGGGCATAACTTGGCAGGTTGAGTCACATTCTGGTATGATAATCCACCGTGACTTCATTCTGCCCTGTTGAGGTGAAATGACCTGATGCCCAGCCGATATGGACGTCCACCCAGAGAGACAGAGCACGTTCCCGGCGTCGTATTCAAGCCGGCCGCCATGCATGCCATGCAACGCGGCATCAACACAATGGTGAACGTGCTGCGGCCCACCCTGGGCCCACATCATCGGATCGTCGCCCTGGACAAGGTCGTGCGCGGCGGCGTGCCCGAGATGCTCGACAGCGGCGGGATCATCGCTCGCCGCATCCTGGCACTGCCGGACCGCGACGCCGACATGGGTGCCATGTTCGTCCGCCACATGGTCTGGCGCCAACACGATCGGGAGGGCGACGGCACCGTCACACTGGCCCTGCTCTTTCAGTCTCTCTTCAATCAAGGCGTGACCTACCTGGCGGCCGGCGGCAATGCCATGGCGTTTCGCTCCTATCTGACACGAGGGGCGGAGGCGATCCAGGCTGAGCTGGCGCGGATGGCACGGCCGGTCGAAGGCCCCGAAATGCTGGCGCGCGTGGCCGAATCGGTCTGTTTCGACCCGGCCCTGGCACGCGTATTGGGCGAGATCTTCGACATCATCGGCGAATACGGCCGGCTGGAGCTGCGCGAGGGCCGCGGCTTCGAGCCGGAACGCGAGTACGTCGAGGGCATCTACTGGGATGGCGGGCTGATCTCGCGCGCGATGATGGCGCCTATGCCGCGCACCACGCCGATGCCCGGATCGCGGCCCACGGACAAGACAGTGCTGCGTGCCGAGGCCGAAAACCCGGCGATCCTGTTGACCAACTTCAACATTCAAAACGCCGAGGACCTGATTCCGGTGCTCCGCGCGGCCATGGAGGCTGGCCACAAAGCACTGGTCATCGTGGCCCGCAATCTATCGGAGGCCGCGGTCAGCCTGCTGATGGCCAATCGCTCGCCGGAACGGCTGTGGACTTTCGCGGTCAAATCGCCCGGCCCCGGCTCGGACGACGAAGCGGACGGGCTGGAGGACATGGCCCGGCTCACCGGCGGCACGCCCCTGCTCAGCACGGCCGGCGACAGCCTGGCGCATGTGACGGCGGCGCACTTCGGCCGCGCGCGGCTGGCCTGGGCCAACCACGAGTACTTCGGCATCATCGGCGGGGGCGGCGACCCCCGTGCGCTGCGCCGCCATATCGCCGGTCTGCGCGATGCGTTTCGCCGGGTGCAAGACTCGGAGACTCGCAAGAAACTGCGCGCGCGCATCGGCAAACTGATGGGCGGCACGGCCACGCTGTGGGTCGGCGGCTTCACCCCGGCCGACATCGAGTTCAAGAAGGAGCTGGCCGAGCGGGCCGGCGATGCCGTGCGCGGGGCGATGCTGGAAGGAGTGGTGCCGGGTGGCGGCATCGCGCTGCTGGCCTGTCAGCCCGTGGTCGAACGTTTGCTGGCCACGACCGACGATCCCGATGGCCGCGCCGCGTTCCGTGCCCTGCAGCGTGCACTCGAAGAGCCGCTGCGCGCGCTGATCGAGAATGCCGGACATGACCCCAGCGCCGTCCTCGCGGAGATCCGCCAGGCGCCGCCGGGCTATGGTTTCGACGCTGTGCGTGGCACGGTCGTGGACATGATGGCCGCCGGCATCTTCGACGCTGTCGCCGTCCTGCGCCAGGCCGTCATTACGGCCGTGACCGGTGCCGGGCTGGCGCTCACCACCGACGTCCTCGTGCACAAGCGCAAACCGGTACAGGAGTTGAACCCGTGATGTCCGATCCCGATCAGGAACTGCTCATTGATGAAGCCGAACTGCCCGGCGATGTGGTCTATGCGCTGGCCGCTTCGCCGGCCTTCGACCGCGACGGCGTTTGCTTCGCCGCGCGCACGTCGGGCCTCTATCGTTCTGAAGATGGCGGTATGACCTGGCAACCGGCCTATGCCAGTCTGAAGCTCGACGGCGACCTGACCACTCCGGCCGTAGCCCTCTCGCCCGATTTCGCTTCCGATCGCACGGTTTTTGCCGGCGTGGCCGGCGCGATCCTGCACTCGCCCGATGCTGGCCAGACCTGGTATGCAAGCCTGTTGCCTGCCCCGCCGCCGGTCGTCTCGTGCCTCGTGACCTCGCCGGACTATGTGCGAGACGGCGTGATCTTCGCCGGCACGATGGAAGACGGCGTCTTTCGCTCGTCCGATCGCGGCAGTCTGTGGGTGCGCTGGAACTTCGGCCTGCTCGACCTCCATGTGCTGGCGTTGGCCCTCTCGCCCGATTTTGCCCAAGATGAAACGTTATTCGCCGGCACCGAAAGCGGCATCTTCCGGAGCACGAACGGCGGTCGGGCCTGGCGCGAGGTGCCCTTTCCCACCGAGCTGGCGCCGGTGCTCAGCCTGGCCATCTCGCCGGCGTTCAAGCAGGATGGCTTGATCGTGGCCGGAACCGACGAACACGGCGCGCACATATCGCGCGATCGGGGCAAGACCTGGTCACGGCTGGGCGAGGGCGTGCTGGAGGGATCGGTGAACGCCGTGTTGCTGGCCGCCGATTTTCCGCAGAGACCGGCGATGCTGGCCGTCACGTCGGAGGGGGTGTTCGCCTCGGCCGATGCCGGCACGAGCTGGCGCGCGCTGGCGCTAGATGTGCCGGAAAGCGCTGCGGTGGTCGCGGTCAGCGCGCCGTTGGGGTTGCGGCCGGCCGCGCCGTTGCTGTGCGGGCTGTCGAACGGTGCCGTGATCGTTACAACAAGCGCGTTTTGATCGCACTCGCGGCCCTTCGGAATTATCGGGCATCCGAAGGGCCTGCGAAGCAAGGTTTCAGGCCGCGCTGGCGGCCTTTTCTTTTTCCTGCGCGGCCGCTTCTTGCCGTGCTTTGCGCGTGGCCAGGCCGGCCCGGACGCGCGCCAGGAAGCCTTCGACCAGGCTGTAGGCGGTCGGCACGATCACCAACGTCAACAGGGTCGAGGTGATCAGGCCGCCGATCACCGTGACGGCCATGGCGCGTCGGAAATCGCTCCCCGAACCGATGCCCAGTGCCACCGGCAGCATTCCCAGGATCAGCGCCATCGTCGTCATCAGGATCGGCCGCAGGCGGATCGGCCCGGCGAGCCTCAGCGCCGCGTCGCGCGCCATGCCCTTCTCGCGGCGGAACCGATTGGTCAGGTCTACGAGCAGGATCGAGTTCTTGGTCACCAGGCCCATCAGCAGGATGAGCCCGATCATGGCGGTCATGTCGAGCGGAAAGTTGAAGATCAGCAGCGCCAGCAGGCCGCCGACAATGGCCAGCGGCAAGGCCAGCATGATCACCAGCGGCTGGATGAACGAACCGAACTGCGACGCCAGCACCATATAGATGAAGGCAACGGCCAGCAGCATGGCATTGGTCAGGGCATCGAATGCTTCATTTTGAAGCTTCTGCTCGCCGGTGAAGGAATAGGTCGCGCCGGCCGGCAGAGTCATACTCTGGAGCAGCCTGTCAACATCGGCCACGACATCATCCTGGATGCGGCCGAACGCGCTGGCGCCGATCACCACCGAATACTGCCGGTTGACCCGGTTGATCTGCGTCGGACCACTCGTCGGCTGGAGGCTGGCGACCTGGCGCAGGGGGATGAAGCCGCGCGCGGTGGGCACCTGCAGATCGAGCACCTGCTCCAGGCGCACGCGATCTTCGGGCCGCAACCGGACGCGGATGTCGGCATTCGGGCCCTCTCCCTTGAATGTGGCGACTTTGCTCCCTTCCACCAACGTGCGGACCGTGCTGCCGACCGTCGCCGCGTTGATGCCCAGGTCGGCGGCCTTGCGCCGATCTACGATGATTTGCACCTCTGGTTTGCCTGGCCGGTAGGAGACGTCCACGTCCACCAGCCCCGGCACCGTCTTGAGCTGCTCGGCCGCGGCCAGGGCGAACTGATTGAGCTCCTCGGCGCTGCCCACGGTCTGCAGGGTGATCTGGATCGGCCGGCCGAGCACGCTCGTGCTGCCGCCGGCCGCCATGGAGGTGAAGGTCGGCGGCGTGATCGTCAGGCCGGGGATATCGGCCAGGTCGCGCCGCGCCTGTGCGATGAAGTCGGCCTGCTTGACACCGGGCTTGAGCTGGACGAAGAAGGTTGCATGTTCCGGCGTGCCCTGGCCGCCCACGGTCGAGAGCACGGTACGCACTGCGTCATAGGCCAGCAACCGGCCTTCCAGCACGCGGGCAGCCCGATCGGTCTCGGCCAGGGCGGTGCCCGGTGGCAGGCTCAAGCCGATGGTCAGGCTGCCCTGATCCACCGGCGGGACGAAGGCACGCTTCAGGAAGGTCGCGCCGTAGACGCTGGCGGTCAGAAGCGCGAGGCTCACGGCCAGCGTGATCAGCTTGTGACGCAGCGTCCAGTCCAACAGATGGCCGTACACGCGGTTCAGCCAGCCCATGAAGCCGCGCTCGACCTCATGCACGTCCTCGGGCGCCAGGGGTTTCTCGACCTTTTTCTGCTTGAAGAGGTAAGCCGACAGCATCGGCGCGAAGGTCAGCGCCTCGAAGAGCGAGATCAGCACGGCCACGCTGACGACGACACCGAAGGAGTTCATGAAGCGGCCTACCAGCCCGCCGACGAACGCGATCGGGATGAAAACCGAGACGATCGTCAGCGACATGGCGAGCACGGGCAGCGCGACCTCGGCGGTGCCGCGACGCGAGGCCTCTTTGGGCGTGGCACCGGCCTCCATGTGGCGGAAGATGTTCTCGCGCACGACGATGGCGTCGTCAATCACCAGGCCGACCGAGAGCGCCAGCGCCAGCAGCGAGACGATGTTGAGCGTCATGTTCTGCGCCTTCATCACGGCGAATGTGCCCAGGAGGATGAAGGGCAGGCCGGCGACCGTGACGAGTGTGTTGCGCACATTGCGGAAGAAGAGGAGCACGATCAGCGAGGCCATGGCCGCGCCGATCAACAGCTCGTGCATGGCGGCGTTGAAGCTTTCTTCCACGAACAACGACTGATCACGCACGATCGTCATCTTGAGGTCGGGCCGCTCTGCTTCCAGGTGCTTCAACGCCTCTTTCACCCGCCGGGCGACCTGCACGGTGTTCGTGCCCGACTGTTTGCGCACCACGATGACGACCGCCTCCTGGCCGTTGAGTCGGCTGTAGGTGTCCTGCTCCTTCCAGCCATCCTGTACCACAGCCACATCGCCCAACCGCACGGCGCCCAGCGCGGAGGCGATCTGCAGGTTGGCGATGTCTTCCACTTTGTTGAAGTTAGCTGGCGTGCGCAGCAGCAGATTCCGGCCCTGCTGCTGGATGCTGCCGCCCGGAATGCTATAGCTTTCCATGGCGATCGTCTGGATCACCTGTTGCGGCGCCAGCCGCCGGGCCTTGAGTGCGTCGGCGTCGAGCAACACCTGGATCTCGCGCTCGCGGCCGCCGGTCACCGTGGCATCGGCCACGCCGTCAATGCGCTGGAGCCGGGGCAGGATCTCGTCGGCGACCGTCTGGCGGATGTTCTGCGGCGCAGCGGCGTCGGTCTGTCTGGCCACCGAGATGTTGAGGATGGGGAGCGCAGCCGGGTCGTAGTTGCGCACGCTCGGCTCCAGGACATCATCGGGAAGCTGGCTGCGCACGTTGGCGATCTTCTCGCGCACATCCTGTAACGCCTGCTTGACGTTGGTGTCCAGCGTGAACATCACCACCACGATGGAGAGGCTCTCGCTCGACTGCGATTGAACCTCCTGGACCCCCGGCGCCGTCATCATCGCTTCTTCGATGGGCCTGGTGACCTGCTCCTGCACCTCGCCGGGGCTGGCACCCGGATAAACGGTGATGATCGCCATGGCCGGATAGGAGACTTCCGGGAAGAAGTCCAGCGGCATGGACGTGTAGGCCAGGACGCCGACGACGACCAGCGCCACCATGAGCATGGTGGTGAAGACCGGCTGGCGAATAGATGTCTCCCAGATTCTCATCGCTCATTGCTCCAGCTGGACGAGCGCAAACATGCCGGGTTTGAGCCACGGCGCGGCCTCAGCGGTCGGTCGCACCGTCACTTTGACTGTGCGCGTGGCCGGATCGAACGCCGGTGCGATGGCGCTGACCGTGCCCTGGAACGTCCGATCGGGATACGCGTCCACGCGGATGGTCGCCGGTTGGTCCAGACGCACCGCGGCCGCGCGTGCCTCCTCCACCGAGATGAGGATTTTGACTTCGTGCGAGAAGATGACGGCCAGCACCTTGCCCTGGCCGGTCATTGCGCCCGCGGTCGCGTCGAGCTGATAGATGAAACCGGCCGCCGGCGCCCTGACCACGGTTTTGTCCACTTGCAATTGTGCGAGGTAGAGCGCCGTCTCCGCGGCTTTGACGTTGGCTTTGAGCGCGTTGACCTGCGCCGGCTTGGCGCCCTCCTCCAGGCGGGCCAGTTGCGCGCGTGCGGCTGCCAGTTGGGCATAGGCCCCGGCGATCTGGTCGGCCGTGGCGCCTTTGAGCACTTTGTCGTATTGCGCCTGGGCCGCCTCTTTGGCCAGGGTCGCCTGCTGAAGCTGAAGGCTCTCCGGCATCATCGCGGCGAAGGGGCTGCCGGCGATGCGATCGTACTGAGCCTGATACAGTTTGACGGCCTCCTCGGCCTGGCGGAGCTGGGCCAGGGCCATGCGCTTTTCCTCATCGGTGGCCCCCCGGAGCGCCCGATTGTACGCAGCCTCGGCCGCGGCGACGGCTGCGCGGGCCGCCTCCAGATCGGTTGCCGACGGTTTGGTCGTCGCCAGATCGAGCTGGGCCTGGGCGGCTTCCAGCGCGGCCAACGCCTGGGCCCGCTGAGCTTCGGGCACGCTGCTGTCAATGCGCACGAGCAGGTCGCCGGCCTTGACGTGGCTGCCAACTTCTACGGCCACTTCGACGATCTGGCCGTTCACTTCGGCCACCACCGGCACGATGCGATCGGCGATGATCTCGCCATTGTAGCTCAAGCCTGCCAGGCCGGTACGTCTGTCTTCGGTCGGGGCGGCCGGCGTACTGATGACGATGGCAGTTGGGGTCGGCCCAGCAACTATGGTCGGGGCCGTCTCGCTCTGGCCGGGTGCCGACGCAACGCGCCCGGCTGCGCCGCTGACCGCAGCGCAGCCCGCCAGGATGACGGCCAGCCCCAAAACGGCCAGGCCGGTCGCAAGTCGTCGGGTGAATCGAATCGTGTTCATGGTTCTGCTTTCTTGTGGCGTTATTTGCCCCAGCTCACGAGCTGCTCGCCCTGGAAACGATAGTCGAGGGCGATGTTGAGCGGCAGTTTACGCTGGTTGCTGCCGTCCGCATCCATCACCCAGATGGCCCACGCGCCATCCCGATTGCTCACGAAGGCGATGTAGCGGCCATCCGGGCTCCAGGTCGGCGCGACGTTGTGCGGCAACCGGGGCACGAGGGTGGTGGTCGGCCGGGTGAGGGCGACCAGGCCAGAGCCGTCGGCCGCCGCCGCGAAGATCTCCCAGTGATCCTTCTCCAGGCTCTGGAAGACGATCCGGCCACCGCCGGGCTGCCAGGCCGGATCGCGGAAGCGAGGCTCTTTCAGCACGGCGATGTTGTCGTCGGCACCGCCGCCATCGCGCGTGCGCTGGATGCCGGCGGCTGCATAGAGCAGGCCAGCCGACGTCCAATCAGGTGAGCTGGCTCCGGCCATAGCCGGGATGTCGCGATAGTTGCTGCCGTCGCGCGCGATAGCCGCCAGCCCCCACCGATCGGTGTAGACGGCCGGATACAGCCGGTTGTATGGGAAAATGTCCGGCAGACAAATGCCGTAGCCCGTGTCGCGGCAGACATCCTTGCCGGTGACATGGCTGAACGCGATGGCCGTGCCGTCCGGGCTCCAGGCGGGGGTACGCACCTTTTCCGAGCGCACCATGATCCGCTGCGCGTCGCCTCCGGCAATCGGGATGATGTACAGCGCGTGCTGACCTTCCTCCTGTCGCCAGAAAGCCACAGTCTGGCCGTCCGGGCTGATGGCGGGATCGGCGCCGGTCGTCAGAGGCCACAGCCGGCCGCCGGCTAAATCGTAGATCTGGATCAGACCCTCTAGCGTCTGGATGGCCAGCTTTCCCGTGAGCCCGGTGCTGGTGGCTGACGGCGCCGACGCGACGGAGGGCGATCTGATGCGGCTCAGCTCGGCCGAGATGGGCAACGCGGCCGGATCGCCGGCCACGGCGACGAACGAAGCGGCCACCCAACCGATCTCATCCCGATCCGCCAGCCGAATCTGCAGCCACTCGCCGGTCTCATGGCGTGCGGTCAGTGTCACGGTTTGACCCGCGGCCAGGCCGCCGATGATCGGATAGGCGAGGCCTGGGCCGCTGCGCACGTTCAGCCCCTGGTTGTAGGTGGCCACGGTGCCGATGATCGGCTGCGCTGAGGGCTGCGATCGTTCGGTCTGCCGCGGCGTTGTTGACGGCGAAGGCGCAGGGGCCCGCACCGGCAGATTGTGGATCGCGAAGGCCACGACCTGTTCGGCCGCCACCCAGCCGGTAGCACCCTCGACCGTCATGACATACAACCAGCACGTCTCGGTTTTGTCGGTCAGGCTGGCGGGACAATCGGCGCTGCGACCGCTGACGTTCAGCCGCGTGCCCATCGGCAGCGTCAGGGTGGGCTTGCCCGCAGGCGCATCCAGCAGATGGGCACCACTCGCTCGCACGACACCGGTGGCCGGAGCGCCGACAGCCAGGACATGGCCCGGCCGGCTCAAGCTGACCAGTAGCGCCAGGCACAGGGCCAACGCAACCAAGAGCGCTTCGGGGCGCTTGTGTATGCCGAGGTGTGATTTCATGGCGTTTGCATCGTTCCCTGGTGAGTCGAATACCGCGCGACCAGAGCGCGGCCGAAATCCCACGACGAGCATAACAGATCAAGCGGCGGCCAACAAGTGTCTTTGGATCAAACCCATATGTGACTTCTGGCTATCGCGCCTGGCCAGAAGTCATATGACGACCGGCCAAAAGAATATGGCCGATGGTGTATTGTCCGGCAGCAGCATACGTGCTACAATGACAGGCACCTGATCGTTCAGGCATGACTCGGATGCATCGAGGGTATGGGTACCCAATTGAAGCGCTGGCTGTGGTCTCGTCGCCCGCGGCCGCCATCGTTTCGCTTTCTTTTCACGCTGATGTACCTGGGGGTCATCGGCGCGATTGCTTATTCCAACACGATCCTCAATTGCGGCCGGCAATTGCTGGGCGGCGGTGCAGGCGTGCTCGTGTTTTTCTTTCTGCTGCTGGTCGGCCTGGAGCAGCTCGAGCACTGGCGCTATCGTTACGAAGCGCCTACCTCGGTCGCCATCGTCCTGCTTGTGGCGCGCATGGCCCTGTTCGAAGGAGTTGCCGCGCTCGATTGCTCGGTGCTCTCGATCCTGCTCTATCCGATCATTCCTTTCAGCGCCTTTTTTGCCTTCGGCGCGGGCGTCGGCGCGCTGCTGAGCGCCTTCTACGGCGGCGTAGCACTGGCCAGGACCTGGGCGCACAATCCAGCCTGGTACACCAGCCCGATGAGCGTTTTCATCATGGCTGCGTTTTTCCTGTTGCTGGTCTTCATGCAGGTGCTGGCGGGCGCCATCCGCCGCGACGAGGAGAGCCGACGCCGGACCGAACGGCTGCTAACCGACCTGGAGGCTTCGCATCGCAAACTCCAGGCCTATGCCGAAGAGGTGGCCGAGCTGGCCGCTACCGAGGAGCGGAACCGCCTGGCACGCGATATCCACGACTCGGTCGGTCATGCGCTGACTGCCGTGAATATCCAGCTTGAGAAAGCACTCGCCTACTGGCAGCGCAGCCCGGACGAAGCGCTCCAGGCCATTCGCGATGCCAAACTGGCTGCCAGCGAGGCGCTGCACGATGTGCGCAGATCGGTGGCCGCGCTGCGCGATCCCGATGAGCGGTTCTCGCTGCGCACGGCGCTCCAGGCGCTGAGCGAACGAATGACTGCCCAGGGTTTGACGGTTGAGCTGACGATCAACGGCGATGAGCGGCACACGAGCCCGATGACCCTCATGGCTCTCTATCGCGCGACACAAGAGGGGCTGACCAATGTGCAGCGACACGCCGGCGCAACCCGTGTTGAGATCGAATTGAGCTATGGAGAGCAGGAGGTCAGGCTGCGGCTTCATGATAACGGCCGCGGCTTTGATCCGCGCATCGCAGAGACGGCCGGCGGCTTTGGCTTGCAAAGCATTCGCGAACGCCTGGAGCTGGTGCTCGGCAACCTGGAGATCAACAGCGACCCCGAGCACGGCACGGAACTGCTGATGACCGCGGCCAGACAGCCGACCGTGCTTTCGCTTGTGGGCCGATGAGGGAACGCCGATGAACGCCATTCGTGTGCTTGTAGTGGATGACCAGCGATTGGTGCGCGAAGGAATCGCCTCTCTGCTGAGCATCCAGGAGGGGATCACGGTGGTGGGCACAGCCGTGGACGGCCGGGAGGCTGTCGAAAAGGCGGCTCAATGGCGGCCGGACGTGATCCTGATGGACGTTCGCATGCCCGGCATGGATGGCATTGTCGCCACGGGACTCATCCAGCGCCAGCTGCCCGATTGCCGCGTGCTGATGTTGACAACGTTCGACGACGAGGAGTACATCATCCGATCGCTGCAGGCGGGCGCCATGGGCTACTTGCTGAAAGATATCCCGGCCGACGACCTGGCCCAGGCGATTCGGTTGACGCACAGCGGCATCTATCAGCTCTCTTCTTCGGTGGCCGGCAAGCTGGTCGGCCGGCTGGCCGGCCGACCGAAGGTCGAGTCATCGGATACGCCGCCCGAGGATCTGACCGACCGCGAGCTGGCGGTGCTGCGCCTGCTGGCGAGGGGCGCTACGAATCGTGAAATCGCCGAGACCCTGATGGTGAGCGAGGGCACCGTGAAGAATTATGTGTCGAACATCCTCGGTCGGCTGGGCCTGCGCGATCGCGTTCAGGCCGCCATCTACGCTTACGATCACGGTCTGATCTGAGGCGCGGTGCCTGTATTCACCCATCCTCGGCGGGCGAACTGCTCGCCCGTCCGGCCCCGTTTCCGGGGCGCTGTCTGGCAGGCCCGGCGATGAAGGCACCGGGCGGCCTGTGTCTATCCGTATCAGTCTGCAGCAGGGCAATGTGCTTCGGAGGCGCAGAGATGTTCCGCACCGGCCTGGAAAATCTGCTCCACGACGATCTGGCACTCTTGCGCGGCCGCCGTGTCGGCCTGATCACCCACCCGGCCGCGGTGCTGCCCGACCTTACCAGCAGTCTCGACGCGTTGCTGGCAGCCGGTGTGCGGGTGACGGCACTCTTCAGCCTGGAGCACGGCCTGACCGGGGCAGTCGCCGATGGCGTCGCGGTCGGCGATGGGAAGGACCGGCGGACGGACCTGCCCGTGTTCAGCCTCTACGGCGCCGTGCGCGCCCCGACTGCGGCCATGCTCGCCGGATTGGATGTGCTGGTGTACGACGTGCAGGATGTCGGCGCGCGTTACTACACCTTCATCAGCACGTTGTACCACGTGCTGGTCGCGGCAGGCCGCCACAGCGTGCCACTGATCGTGCTGGACCGGCCGAATCCCCTCAACGGTGTGGCCATCGAGGGGCCGCTCGTCGAACCGGGGCTGGAGTCGTTCGTCGGCATCGCGGCCATTCCGATCCGACATGGTCTGACCGTCGGCGAGCTGGCACGCTACTTCAACGCCGTGGCTGCCCTGGGCGCCGAGCTCACAGTCGTCCCGATGCGCGGCTGGCGTCGCGAGCTATGGTTCGATGAGACAGGCCGGCCGTGGGTGCCGACTTCGCCGGCCATGCCGCATCTCTCCACGGCCATCGTCTACCCGGGCACCTGTCTGGTAGAAGGCACAAACCTCTCCGAGGGCCGCGGCACGGCGTTGCCGTTCGAGGTGATCGGCGCGGCGTGGCTGGATGGAGAGGCGCTGGCTCGCGCGCTGAACGCTCGCGGCCTGCCCGGCGTGCGCTTTCGGCCGACTGAGTTTGTGCCGTCAGCCGGCAAACATGCGGACGAACTCTGCAGTGGCGTCCAGGTGCACGTCCTCGATCAGGCCGCCTTCCGGCCGGTGGCCACCGGCCTCCATTTGATTGCAGCCGCCCGCCGACAGGCACCCGAGTGTTTTGCTTTCCTCTCGTCGAGCTGGGAGGGCCGGCCACCGCATTTCGACCTGCTGATCGGCACCGCCGCCATGCGCCCCGCCCTGGCAGCCGGCGAGGATCCTTCGGCTCTCATGGCAGACTGGGATGAGATCTGTGCACGCTGGGAGGCTGCGCGCCGGCCGTATCTCCTGTATTGATGAGCGACGCGCTGCCCGCGCTGGTAGGACGGTGGCCGGATGATGCACGCCGCAGGCGGGCGCAACGCCTGTTGACAGAGGGCGTGCGGCAGTCGCAGCAGACTCGTGACAGCGTCATCGGCGTTCCGTCGTGGATCAACGCCAAAGCGCCGACCGCCTGGCCGTTTTGACTGCACACTTGCAGGCCGCGCTCGCCGAAGTGGACAACGGCAATCAACACCGGCACTTCTCGCCGATCAGTGCGCTGCACACTGCGACCGGATCGGCCGGCACCGCGATGCCGGCTTCGGCCAACAGATCGCACACCGACCGCAGCGGCAGGCCCATGACGCCGGGATAGCAGCCCTGCCAGGCGGCCACCGGCGCGAACTGCGGATGCTGGATGGCGTACGCGCCTGCCTTGTCCAACGGATCGCCGCTCGCGATATAGGCGGCGATCTCGGCGTCGCTGTAATTGCGCATGATGAGCTGGCTGATCGAGAGCCGCGTGCTCAGGCGGCCGTCATATGCGAGCGCGAGCGCCGTCAACACCGTGTGCGGCCGACCGCGCAACCGACGCAACATGGCCGTGGCTTCGATGGCGTCAGCGGGCTTGCCGAGCACCTCGCCGTCCAGCACGACGATGGTATCGGCCGCCAACACGAGGGCCGCGGGATGGCGCGCGGCAACGGCCTGCGCTTTCGACCGACAGAGCCGACAGACGAGCACCTCCGGCGTTTCGCCGGGTATCGGTGTCTCATCCACGTCGGCTGCGTCCGCAGTGAACGTCAGCCCCAACGCGGCCAGCAAGGCACGACGCCGGGGCGATTGGGAGGCCAGGATCACTTCAGGCATAGACATCAACGCTCGCGTGGCAGCACGTCCAACACTTCACAGGCGACTTCGTAGCGGCCGAAGCTCGGCATCAGGTAAACACCCTGCACCTTCGGCATCTCTTTGAGCTCCAGAAGCAGATCCTGGGCCATCTTCACGCCCTCGCGGCGGCCGTCTGGGCCGGCGCGCTCCATGCGGCGGAGCGCAGCCTCCGAGAGCGTGATGCCCGGCACCTCATTGTGCAGGAAGGCCGCGTGGCGATGGCTTTGCAGCGGCAGGATGCCGATCATCACCGGAATCGGGAAGGGGCCGTGCCGCGCCTCGTACAGGTCGAAGAAACGTCGCCACAACCCCGCATCGAAGATTGGCTGCGTCAGCGTCAGGTGCGCGCCGGCTGCGACCTTACGCTGGAAACGATCTACCTCGCGCTCCAGGTCGGGTCGGGTCGGATCGCAGGCAACGGCGATGGTGAACGCGCTGCGGCTGCCGAACGGCTTGCCAGAACGGTCGAGGCCCTGATTGAACTGGCTGATGAGTTTCACCAGGCCGATGGAGTCCACATCGTAGACTGCCGTGCTCTCCGGCTGATCGCCCAGGCTCGGCGGGTCGCCGGTGAGGGCAATGATGTTGCGCACACCGAGCGCGTGCGCGCCGATCAGATCGGCCTGCAGGCCCATCAGGGAACGGTCGCGCGTCGTGAAATGGAGGATCGTCTCGATCCCCACCTGCTGCTGGATCAGCACACAGAGCGGCAGCGCGGCCATGCGCACGCGCGCCATCGGGCTATCGGCCACGTTGACGGCGTCTGCGCCGTGTGCTTTGGCGATGGCCGCGCCGTGCAACATCTTGGCCGCGTTGAAGCCGCGCGGCGGATCCACCTCCACACTGATCAGGAACTTGCCGGCCTGCAGTTTTTTGAAGAAAGGCGTTGGCTCCGGCGCGGCCTCTTCCTCGAACGCGGCCGGCGCCGTGACACGAACCATCGGGATAGGCGCCAGGGTCGGCTTTTCGGCAAGAGTGGCGGCCTGGTGGGCCATGCGTTCGTCCAGCGCCTGTCGCATGGCCTGAATGTGGGCGGGCGTGGTGCCGCAACATCCGCCGAGCAGGACGACGCCGTTGGCGAGGAAGAGGCCGAGATGTTCGACGAAATAGGCCGGCGTGGCGGGATAGACCATGCGCTCGCCCGCCCGGAACGGAAAACCGGCGTTGGGCATGGCAGACAGGCGCAGCGCCGGTTCGGCCCGGTGCATCTCGCTGACGAATTCGATCACCCGAGCCGGGCCCACCGAGCAGTTCACGCCCGCGATCTCGACGCCGGTCGCGGCCAACACGTGGGCCACCTCGGCAGGGGTCTCGCCCGAACCGACGATGCCATCGTTGCCGAATGTTACCTCGGCCACGACGGGCAGATCGGTCGTCTCGCGCGCCACGCGCGCGGCGATCAGCAGCTCGGCCAGGTCGGAGAAGGTCTCCAGGATGAGCAGATCGGCTCCGGCTTCCCACAAGATGCCGATCTGCTCGCGAAACGCAGCGGCGGCGACCTCCTCGTCCAGCCGACCCTGGCGCAGGGCGCGGCGGCCCAGCGGCCCGACCGAGCCGGCGATCCACACCCCCTGCCCGCTGATCTCGCGCGCCTCGCGCGCCAGCCTGACCCCGGCAAAGACGATCTGCCGCACCTGATCGGCCAGATTGGCCTCGGCCAGGCGCAGCCGATTGGCCCCAAACGTGTTCGTCTGGATGATCTCCGCGCCGGCGCGAATGTAGCTGAGATGGATCTCACGCACCCAGTCGGGCCTGGAGAGGTTGAGCTCGTCCAGGTTTTGGGTCAAAGACGCGCCGCGGGCATGCAACATTGTGCCCATGGCGCCGTCGCCCAGGAGCGGGCCACGGCCAATGCGCTCGATAAAAGGATGAATCATCGGCTGCCCTCCATGGCGCGGATTATAGCATGGGAACCAGGGCAAGCCAATTGTCAGCCGCTCGGAGCGGTGCTATAATCGCTTCGTCGTCTACGCCAGAATGTCTTGCGGAGGTCAGCATGAGATCACACGAGTTCGCCGCGGTGACCAGGCTCTTCGTTGCGGCCCTGTGGCTGGTCATCGGCATGATGACAGCGCCGCGCGCCGTTGCCCAGGGCACGCCTCTCCCCACCGCAGCAGCAGAGCAACCGACAGAGCAACCGGCCGCGCCGACCGAGACGCCAACGCCCACGGCGACCCGCACGCCTACGCTCACGCCCACGCCGACCGCCACACTGACCGAACTGCAGAACCGGCTGCTGGTAGCCGACGCCTATCTGAAAGGCGGGCAGTTCGCCAGAGCAGCCGAGCTCTACACTGCGATTTTGACCACCGAACGCGGCCACCCCGAGGCGCTGGCCGGGCTGAAGAAGGCTCTTGAAAGCCAGGGGACGGCGACGGCCGTCGCGCCGCGGGCCACACCGCTGCCGCCCACGCCGACGGCAGTGCCCGGTTTCAGCGCTACGCTGAGCGACAGAGCCGGCGACATCGTGGGAACCGCGCTGGCCGTCCTGTTGGTGGTGCTGGTGCTCTATCTCCTGGCCCCGGGCTTGCGCTATGTTCTGATCGTCCTTCGCGAATTCTACTGTCTGCGCGTGCGGCCGCTCCTGCGTCGGCCAGCGTTGGCCCGGCCATTTCTGATCGGCGAATTCGCCGATGCCACCGGCCTGCCGAATTTCGGGGGCAGCCAGATCGTCGCGCACACCCTGTCCGAGAAGTTGCTGGAGTGGAGCGAGCTCGTGCAGGCGAAAGAGGTCCTGGTGGAACCGGCACCTGCGCTCGACCTGAGCGGCATGGCATGGCTCAGGGAGTTGTGGTCGTGGGTGTTTCCGCCGGAGCGCGCCTACAAGCTCGAAGGGGTGCTGATGGGCAATCAGCCAGGCGCGTACAGGCTGGCCGTCCAACGGACCGATTTGAGCGCCAACATCATAGACGCCAGCTGCACTTTCGAAAGCACCCAGCCGGTAGCAGAGGCGGCCTTTCGGGAGATGGCCGCGGCGGCTGCCCGGTGGGCACTACACCCGCGCGACATTGCGGCCAGCGCGGCCGTCCAGAGCGGTCTCCGCGCGCAGCGCAGCGCCGGCGAGGGCATGCCCCTCTCGGCCGATGAGGTGTTGGCCGAAGTCATCGCGCTCCTGCTGCCGGTGCGGCAGCAAATCGGCCAGGGCGTGCTCGATCATGCTGAGGCACGCGCGCGATTGCAGCAGGCCGAGAGACTGATCGCTGACCTGCCGCCGAGCAGTCATCTTCATGCGGAGCTAAACGATGTGATCGCCGAGCTGCGCCGCGCGGTGCAGGAATCCTGACTTCGGCGAGCCGGCTCTGGGGCTATCACACCATCCGACCGGCGCGCGCAACGGCTATGGCCGCTGGTCGGCGGTCATTTCGCCTGTCGTCATCTTCGGCCATTCAGATGGAGCAGCGCCGCCTCGGTTCGGAGGTAGTGATCGTACTTCTCCGCGTAAGTTGTCACGTCCGATGGCTGAGGCTGGCTTGAGGCCGCGGGCGACCTCATCCGCTCGCGAGCCTCATCCAGCGAGCGAAAAACGCCACAGCCCAGCCCTGCAAGCATCGCCGCGCCCAGTCCGGCCGTTTCCGTCGTTTGGGTCCAGGCTACCGGCCGGCCCAGCACTGCAGCGATGATCTGCCGCCAGAGTGCGCTCTTCGCACCGCCGCCAAAGAGGATGACCTGTGCGACCGGGCCGCCGATCTCCTCCGTGATCATCAGATTTTCCTTGATCTGATAGGCCACGCCCTCCAACACCGCGCGCGTCAGGTGGCCGCGAGTGGTAGCCAGGCTCAGGCCATGAAATGTGCCACGGGCAGCATTCAGCCAGTGGGGACTTCCGGCACCGCTCAGGTGTGGGTAGAAGAGGACACCGTCGCTGCCGGCGGGGATGCCCTCCGCCTCTCGATCCAGGGTGCTGTAAGGGATGCCGGCCGCGATCGTGTCTCGGTACCAACGCAGACTCCCTGCCGCGGTACCGACGACTCCCTCTAGCACCCAACGCATCGGCTGCACAAATGCAAAGGTTGGGATGCGCATCAGCGGATCGGTAGCCGGCCGGGCCATGAGCTGCGCGATGGCCGAGGCCGTGCCCAGCGACACCGTCGCCGCGCCATCTTCGATCCCTGCGCCGAGCGCTGCACACTTCTGATCCTGGCCGCCGACCGTCACCACTACATGGGGGGAGAGCCCCAGTTCTCCGGCGACCGATGACCGCAGCATGCCGACCGGCGTGCCGGACCAGCGCACGGGCGGAAGCAGGGCCTGCGGGATCTCGAACGCGTCCAGCAACTGCTGGCTCCAGCCCTGTGCATGCAGATCATACAGCAGCGTGCCCCCGGCCATCGAATGATCGGTGACCTGCTCTCCGCAGAATCGGTAGACCAGGTAATCGTGGCCCATCAGGACCGAGCGGGCACGCTGCCACACATCAGGCCGATGGCGGCGGAGCCAGAGCAATTTGGGCAGCACGTAGAATGGCGCAGCTCGCTTGCCGGTAAGCCGGAACAGCGCATCGGCATCGTAGCGGCGGAGGATGGCCGCGCATTCCTCCACGGCGCGGCCGTCCAGCCAGTTGATGGCGTTGCCCAGGGGCTGGCCGTGCTCGTCGAGCAGCACAAACGAGATGCCCTGGGAGCTCACGGCCAGGCTGCGGACGGATGACCGGTCCGCGTTTGCCGCCTCCAATGCCAGGCCAATGGCGCGGCAGGTCAGGTCCCACCACGCCTGGGGATCCTGCTCGATCATCACGTCGGACAGGGCAATCAGGCCGTACTCCAGGTAGCTCTCGCCGAGCGTCGCGCCGTTCTCGTCGTAGACGGCCGCCTTGCAGCCGGTGGTGCCCAGGTCAATGCCGATCAACAGGTCCATGGGGTTACTTCGCTTGACATCCGCTGGCGGTATGCAACGCAACCTGAGGTGCAGTATTGAGCGTAGGAAGCACCGAGGGCTGCAACGGCTGCGCATCGAGCGCCGGCTCGACCATGATCACCTCGATCCCCTGGCTGCGCAACGCGGCCACGTCCTGCGCCGGTGCAGCGACGTCGGTGATCACCCGGCGAAATACTTTGACGCTCGCCACCAGAAAACCCGTCAGCTGGCCGAACTTCGTGTGATCGGCCAGCAAGATAGCCTCCTCGGCGATCTCGATCAGGGTACGCTTGATCTCCGCCTGGAACAGGGCCGCATTCGTGATCCCGTCCGCTACCGTCAGCCCAGAGGTCGTGATGAAAGCCCTGGCCGGCCGGAAATTGCGCAACGCCGCCACCGCCAATGGCCCCACGAAGGAAAGGTCGCCACTCGCCTGGCTGCGATCTTCGAGCGACAGAGCGCCACCCGGACAGATCAGAGCGATTTGCGGCACGTCGTGGAGCTGGTCGAGCACGCGCAGGGAATTGGTGATAACGGTGAGCGGGCAGGTCTGGCGCAGGGCCTGAGCAAAATAGGCAGCAGTCGTGCCCGAATCAACAGCGATAACCTCGCCGGGCCGCACCAGACTGGCCGCAGCCCGGCCGATCGCCGTTTTCTCCTGCATCTGTCGGCGCTCGCGATCGCCATAAGGTGGGTAGGCCGGCACGCGATACTGCTGCACGCGCAGGCTGATTGCGCCGCCATGCACGCGTTGACAGACACCGCGTGCCTCCAATTCTGCCAGATCGCGACGAATGGTCATCTCCGACGCGCCGAGCGCTTCGGCGAGCTCGGCAATGGTGACCGTCGTCTGCTGTGCGAGCTGTTGTTGAATCTTCGACCGCCGTTCTTCCGGCAACATAACCGCGCCCCCAGTCACGAAGTGATGTGCGATATCATGCAATCATGGTTGAATGTAGTATATTCATATGTTTGATCATGTCAAGAATCGTGCGATTTTGACAGATCATAACACCCATGCTATACTTCAAGCATCAAATCCGACCTTTCAAGGCCCGATCACACCGTTCCCATATAATAATAAAGGAGCTCGGTGAGGAATCAAAATCTCACAAGGCCGCAACCGGACTTTTGCCCCCGTGGCCACATCTTCGGCGATCTGCAACGCGCCCGAACCACCGCCCTGAATGCCGGCGACGCAATCCTCCTGCGCGATCTGGCCGCCCTGGCGCCTGCGGCAGCCTGGGCGACCGAGCCGCAGCGCGGTCGCTGGCAGGCGCGCCCCTACCGCCTGGCCGACGGCCAGACCGGCCAGCTCCTCCTGGTCAACGACCTGGCTCGCGACGAAGGCCCTGCGGCTGTCCCGCCGGAGATCGAAATCCCGCTCGACCTGCCCGGCTGGTATGCGCTCTGGATCGGCGTGCCGCGGCTCGACCTGAGACCACCATTGACGCAGGCGCTCGACGGTGTTGATGTCGCCCTGGACGGCGATCCGGCCTTCGTACACGTGTATCCGGAACGCGGCACCCGGCATGGCCGCCCGCTGGGGCCGACGGGCGTCGAGGTGATGTGTTATTGGACCTGTGCGCGGCTGGACGGCCGCCGGCTGCGCCTGCGCGTGCCCTACGGCACCTTCTGTTCACAGCCATGGGGCCTGGTGCGCGGCAGCGTCTCGGCCCTGTGCCTGGTGAAGCTGAGCGAGCAACAGCTTGCCGCCTACGCGCAGGACATCGCCGACCCCGGCCGCAAGCGCGTGTGGTTCTTTCACGACGGCTACAGCCCGTACTGGCAGGCCGGCAATCCGGGCGAGAACTGCGACGCCCGCCATCCCCAGACCTTCCGCGACAGCGACGTGCGGGCCATCGTGCTCCAATCGCCGGCGACCGGAGTCGCCAACTGGCCAGGCCGGGTGACCGGCCTGGTCGGCGAGGCGGTGCGCGCCGACCAGTGGCCGCTGCTGCGCCGGGGCGACCGCCGGGCATGCGATTATCTGCGCTGGGCGTGTGCGAACGGCCAGGAGGGGATGCGCATGCTGGCCGATGCCTGTCACGCTGCGGGCATGGAATTTCACGCCGGCCTGCGCATGAACCTCTTCTTCACCAACGGGCCGCTGGGCAACGCAGTTGAAGAGCTGTTGAACGGCTGCTTCTGGCGCGATCATCCGGAGCTGCGCAAGCCGGGCCAGGCGCAATGGGATTACGCGCAACCGGCCGCGCGCGGCTTCGTGCTCGACCTGCTGGCCGAGCTGGCCGGCCAGTACGACGTGGATGGCATCCACCTGGATTTCACCCGCTGGCCGCCGGTGGCCGATCCGCAGCGGCACGGCTGCGAAGTGCTCACCACCTTTGTCGCAGACATCCGCCGGCGGCTGGATGCCGTGGCCAGCGCGCGGGGCCGACGCATCGCGCTCAGCGCCAGCGTCGTAGACGGCTACCATGCGGCTTGCGGCCTGGCCGAACAACGGATTGACCTGGCGGCTTGGCTGGCCAGCGGCGCCCTCGATTGCATCTGTGTGCAGGCGTGGGACGTGGCCCCCTACGCGGCGCTGGCGCGACGCCATCATGTTCCGCTGATCGCCATCCTCGACCAGGAGTCGGTAGACGTCCCGGGCGGCAAACGGGCCGATCCCGCCTGGCAGCAGGCGACCCGGCCCGACGAGGACCCGACGCCGGGCGAAGAATACGCCGATGCGCCGCACGTCAACAGCACGCTCGACCCGACCGAATACGATCGCGGCGCGTTGCGCGCCTATCGCGCCGGCGCGGACGGCATCGCATTGGTGAACGCTTTCGGCGCCTACGGCCGATGTCTGGGCGACGCGGACCAGATCGCTCGCCGGGTCGCAACCGGCGCCATCTTTGGGCAATGGACCGGTGCAAGCTTATGAAACAGATCATGTTGCGGACGGCCGCCGACAACCCATATCTCCACAAGGACTTTCATGCCGCACTGAGCACTGCGCTGATCTACCTTGAAGAACGCTACGGCGCCGACGCGGTGCGAGCGTACCTGCGCCAGTTCGCCGCTGCCTTTTATGGCCCTCTGAAACAGGAGATCCTGCAGCGCGGCCTTCCGGCATTACAGGAGCATTTCGCGCGCATCTACCAGATCGAGGGCGGCGATGTTACGTTCGAGCTGACGGAAGATGCGCTCACCATTCACGCGGCGGCGTGCCCGGCGGTCATGCACATGCGCCAACACGGACGACCGGTGTCCCCACTCTTCTGCGAGACGACCCGCACGGTCAACGAGGCGATCTGTGAGGGCACGCCGTGGCAGGCGGAGCTGCTGGCCTATGACGATGAGACGGGCCGCAGCACGATGCGTTTCAGCCGGAGGCCGTCATGATCTCGTGCACGGAATTCATCGCAGCTTACAGCGAGTTGTTCAAATACCTCGACCGGCGCGGCGGCCCCGAGGCGGTTCTGGACTTCTGGAACTATCTCAGCGACCACTTCCTGGGCAACCTGCACGATCTGGTCGTGGCGAACGGCATCCGCGGCTGCTGGCTCTACTGGTCGCACACACTAAACGAGGAGGCGGCCGATTTCACCATGGAGCTGGACGAGGACGCGGGCGAATTTTCGATCACGATGCACCATTGCCCGTCGAAAGGTCGGCTGCTGGCGTGGACGCATCTCGAACCGTACGCCGACTACTGCCGCCACTGCGACGTCCTGTATCGCCGCGTACTGGAGCCTCTGGGCTACGAGTACCTCTACGATCAGTCGCAGGTGGCCGAGGCGCGCTGCAAGCTGGTCATTCGCCGCAAGGAGCAGAGAGCCGATGAACACGATCGAAACACGGCATGAAAAAGTCATCAACCCTGCCGGACCGGGCAACCCGCGCAACGGCGAGGGCGATATCGTGGCCCTGAGCGATGGCAGCCTGCTGATGGCATGGAGCCGCTTCAGCGGCCCCGACGATCACTCGCAGGGCGAGATCTGGGCGCGGCGTTCGCGCGATGGCGGCTTCACCTGGGATGCGCCCGTCCTGTTCCAGGAGAACCTCGGCCGCTGCAATGTGATGAGCGTATCGTTCCTGCGCCTGCGCAGCGGCGACCTGCTCTTCGGGTTCGCGATCAAGAACCACGAGTCGCAGGACTGCCGCATGTTCGTCCGCCGGTCGGGCGACGACGGCCGGACGTGGAGCGCGCCGATCGTGGCGACGCCCGAAGAGGGCTACATCGGCGCCAACAACAACCGCCTGATCCAGACGCGCAGCGGCCGCGTGTTGCTGCCTGCGTTCCGCTGCGTCGGCGAGCACTATCACTCGCTGGCCGACGTCTTCGGCTCGGACGACGACGGCCGCACCTGGCGTCGGCTGGGGCCATATCTGGACCTGCCCGGCCCCGTCGGCGCGAGCGAGCCGGGCGTGGTGCAGTGCGCGGATGGCAGCCTGTGGATGTGGATGCGCACCGACAAACAGCGCATCTACGCCTGTCGCTCGCACGACGATGGCGAGACGTGGAGCGAGCCGGCGCCGACCGGGCTCATCGCGCCGATCGCGCCCGCCTCGGCCGCTCGTCTGCCGGGCAGCAATGATCTGCTGATCATCTACAACGACCGGCGCCAGTGCCCGCCGGTCATCGGCGATGTGGCCTGGAACAGCCGGTTCAACTGGCGCACGCCGCTGGTCGCGGCGATCAGCAGCGACAACGGCCAGAGCTGGCACAATTTCCAGTACGTCGAGGCGGATGAAAACCGCTCGTATTGCTACACCAGCATCACATTCCACGGCGACGCGACGCTGCTGACGTACTACGTAGGCAGGCCGGGCGGGCCGAACCTGGTAGACATGAAGCTGAAGATCGCGCCGACGGCTGCCTGGACGCGGTAGGCCACAACGGCAGCCAGGACATTGATGCCTGGACGGACGCCTGCCGCGACAAAGCACTGAATGTGCGCAGTAAGGAGGTGATGACACGCCAGCCACAGATTCGCCAAACCGATTCACGTCGGACAGCAACTCGATCCACAAGCATACAAAAGGAGAAGCAGCAACCATGCGTAAGTCGTTCACCCCAACCACCCTGTTAACCCTGATCATCCTCCTGGGCCTGGCGCTCAGCGCGTGCACCGCGCAGCCGACCCCGGCGCCCGCGCAACCTGCGCCGGCCACAGCCGCGCCTGCGCCCACCAAAGCTCCGGAACCCACCAAAGCCCCAGAGCCGACCAGGGTACCCGAACCGACGAAGGCGCCGGTCCCGACCGCCGCGCCGGCTGCCGCCGGGCCGAAAGTGCTGCGTCGGGCGCAAAGCGTGATCGGCAAGTTCGGCGATCCGTTCCACATCACCGGCGGCCAGATTGACGAGTGGATGTTCCTCAGCCTGAGCCGACTGGTCTTCTACAACGCGAAGCTCGATCTCGAACCTGACATCGCCGAGAAGTACACCGTGTCGCCGGACGGCAAGACCTACACCTTCACGCTGCGCAAGGGTGTGGAATGGCACGACGGCGCGCCGTTCACCGCCAAAGACGTCGTCTTTACCTTCAACTACATCTGCCAGAAGGACCTGAACGCCATGCAATATCCCAACGTGAAGGTCATCGTCGGCTGCGAGGATGTAAACCAGGGCAAGGCGACGAGCGTGGCAGGCGTGACGGCCAACGGCGACTACGAGGTCACCCTCCAGCTCAACAACGCCAGTTCCATCTTCAACCATGCGCTGACACAAATCCCGATCGTACCCCAGCACGTGGTCAAGGACATCCCGCCGGCCGATTTCACCAAGAGCAAGTTCGTGACCGAACGCTGGTATCCCGGCACGGGGCCCTTCATCGTCAAGGAGTTCAAAGGCGATGAATCCATCGAGTTCGTAGCGAACCCGAAATACTTCCGCGGCGCGCCCAAGATAGACGTGATTCGGGATACCAAGATCCCCGACGCCAACACGCGGCTGTTGGCGCTGGAGAAGGGCGAGGTGGACATCGCCATCGGCCTGCCCGTGGCCGAGCTGGAACGCATCAAGAAGATCGCGGGCGTCGAGCTCGTCTACCTCGATCCGGTCGTGCCGAACGTCCTGTTCGTCAACTACCATCGCGGCAACAAAGAGGCGGATAAGCCCGAGCAGCCCAAATTCAAGGCTATGCAGGATCCCCGCTTCCGCCAGGCGCTCATCCACGCCCTCGACCTGGACAACCTGATCAAGGCGGTTGACCCGTATGGCACGACGATCAAATGGAACTGTCCCCTCGCGCCGAGCCTGGGCGACCTGTGCGCGGCCGACATGAAGACCTATGCGTATGACCCGGAAAAGGCCAAAGCGCTGCTGAAAGAGGTCGGCTGGGACGCCAACTGGGAGCTGATCTTCGTGGCGCTGGGCACGCCGCCGACCTGGTATGAGATCGTGCAGCAAATGTGGGCCAAAGTCGGCGTCAAGGCGACGATTACCCCCATCGAGTTCGCCAACTTCATCGCGGAGTTCTACGGCAAGGGCAAGTTCGACGTGATCATCAGCGGCCAGGCCCGTTGGGTGCCGCTCGACATCCTGGGTACCGTCCATCGCTGCGGCTTCGAGTACCCGAAGGGCTACAACTCGACGCAGTACTGCAACCCGAAGTTCGATGAGATCTTCGAGAAGGCGCTGGCCACAGCCGATCCGGCGGTGTACAAGCCGCTGATCACCGAGATGACCCGCATCCTCAACACCGACCTGCCGACTTACCCCTTGTGGATCGGCAAGAGCTTCCAGGCCATGGGGCCGAAGGTGGATGCGGCGACCTTCAAGCTGGGCTGCGGCTACAACTGGACGGCGCCGCACACCTGGGCGCTGAAGTAGTTTCGATTACACCGCATCATCCCGCGCCAGGCGCCTGAAAGGACGCCTGGCGCGGACAGGAAGGTGGGCTGTGCTCAGATATATCGTTCGCCGATTGCTCATCTCCATACCGGTGCTGCTGGGCATCACCATGATCACGTTCGCCGCCTATAATCTGGCGCCGGGCGACCCGATCTCCGCCATGATTGATCCTTCCGTGCCGGTGGCGCCCGAAGTGCTGGAGAAGATGAAAGAGGACCTGGGACTGAACAAGCCGGTCTACGTGCGCTATGTGATCTGGCTCAAGGAGGCGCTGCGCGGCAACCTGGGCTACGCCTACAACAGCAGCACGCCGGTCCTCAAGAAGATCGGCGACCGCCTCCCGGCCACCCTGGCCTTGACGACCTCGGCGATGCTGCTGGCGGTCGGCCTGGGCGTGCCGTTGGGCGTCTACTCGGCGCTGCGCCAGTACTCGACCCTCGACTACGTGCTGACCTTTTTCGCCTTCGTCGCCGTGTCCATTCCGGCGTTCTTTTTTGCCCTGGGCATCATCTACATTTTTTCGGTGCGCCTGGGCCTCTTTCCGGTGCAGGGCCTGCGCGATCCGGATGCGCCCAATCAGATCCTCGATTTCCTGCGCCACCTGGCCCTGCCGGCCACGGCGCTGGGCCTGGAGCGCATTGCCGGCTTCCAACGCTACACGCGCTCGGCCGTCCTCGAGGTATTGGGCCAGGACTACATGACCACCGCTCGCGCCAAAGGCCTGCCAGAACGGACCGTGCTGTGGCGACACGGTTTTCGCAACGCCCTGATTTCGATGATCACGATCCTGTCGCTGAGCATTCCCGGCCTTTTCGGCGGCGCGTTCGTCATCGAATGGATCTTCTCCTGGCCCGGCATGGGACAACTCGCCGTCTCCTCGGTGAACATGCGCGACTATCCTACCTTAATGGGCATCGCGCTGATCGGCTCCACCCTGGTGTTACTGAGCAACCTGCTGGCCGATATACTTTACGCCGTGGCCGATCCACGGATTCGCTACTCATAATGAGGGACTGCCCGTGATGAACGACAGAGACGACCTCCAGCGCCTCGATGAACACGAACGCCGCATGCTGGCGCGCAGCGATACGCCGTTGCGGCGCAGCCTGCGCCGCTTCCTGCGCCATCGCATGGCCGTGGTCGGCGCGCTCGTCCTGCTCACCCTCAGCCTGACCTCGCTCGGCGCGCCCCTCATCGCGCCCTACGATCCGGCCGAAATAGACGTGACCGCCATCAAAAAGCCGCCCAGTGCAGCGCACCTGCTCGGCACCGACTACGCCGGCCGCGATGTGCTAAGCCGTCTGATCTGGGGCGGCCGCGTGTCGTTATCGGTGGGCCTGGTCGCCGCCGGCATCGCCGTCACCATCGGCACCGTGATCGGCCTGATCAGTGGGTTCAGCGGCCGCTGGGTGGATTTCTGGCTCCAACGCCTGACCGACGTGGTGATGACCATCCCGACCTTCATCATCGTCATCACCCTGGTGGCGGTGCTCGGCCCCAGCATCTTCAACATCATGTTCGTGATCGGCATCTTCGGCTGGACCGGGACGTGCCGGCTGGTGCGCGGGGAGACGCTGAGCATGCGCGAGCGCGACTTCGTGATGGCGAGTCGGTGCATCGGCGCGTCCCCGCTGCGCATCATGTTTCGCCACATCCTGCCCAATGTCGTCGCGCCCATCATCGTGGCCGGCACCTTCCTGATCGCCGGCGCCATCCTGAGCGAAGCCGGCCTCAGCTTCCTGGGCCTGGGTGTGCGCATGCCGACGGCCACCTGGGGCAACATGCTGACGAACGCGCAATCCATCACCGTTCTGGAGAGCATGCCCTGGCTGTGGCTTCCGCCCGGTTTCATGATCACCGCGGTCGTGTTGTCCATCAACTTCCTCGGCGACGCGCTGCGCGACGCGCTCGACCCACGCCTGCTCAACCGGTGACGCCGTCGGGGCGCACGGTGGGCGCCCGCCATCCCGTGGGCGCACGGCCGTGCGCCCCGACCAAAATGGGAACAAGCCTGTGCTGATCAGAAATGGCATCGTGCTCCACCACAACCGCATGGATGAATATGCCAACGAGGACGGCCTCATCGCGCCCGAAACGTGGCCGCAGGGCTTCGTCCATGCCATGAAGCGCTGTTTCTACGCCCAGATCGAGGAGGACCTGCGACCGCCGGAAGCCCAGTTCATCGGCCCAACCAACCAGAA
>FWPU01004044.1_pt1 | contig 35046 bp, 34 predicted proteins | sample 2228361 | NCBI WGS metagenome assembly FWPU01 (sample SAMEA103939777, study PRJEB20133) | metagenome
CCAATTGGGGTCAGCCGTGCGCTTCGAGCGCACGGCGGTGCTCAACTAACGCGCACCTCCCCCAAGATTTGCATACGCCCAAATATTGGCCGCGCGCTGCTGCTCGCGCGGCTTGGATAGCCAAATCCAAGCCTTCGGCGAGGCAGGAGCAGTCAGATTCGCCCGATTTTGCCCGTGTAGCCGCCGGATTTGACAAGCCGGCAGGAGCGGCTACGTCTATCCAGCGCTCACCCGCCTGGCTCAACCAGAATCTTGATCGCCGGCTGCAAGCGCGTGCGGGCGATCTCTAGTGCGTGGGGGAACCGGGCCAGCGGCAGGCGGTGGGAGATCAACGGCTCGACCTGCACGGCGCCGGCGCGCAGCAACTCGATTGCCGGCCCAAAGGTCACGTTGAGCGCGAAGGAGCCGTAGACGGAAATATCACGCCGGTAGAGGTGGAACGGGCTGAAGGGGATGGTTGCTTCTTGTGGGCAGACGCCGAAGAGGAGCACTTTGCCGCCTGGCGTCACATAGTCGAAGCAGCGGGCAACCACGGCCGGGACGCCGGTCACATCAACCACCATGTCGTAGCCCAGCGGTGTTACCTCGCGCAGGGCGGCATCCTGGCCGTCGCCTGCCGGGATGGTTACGTCGGCGCCAAGTCGGGCGGCCAACTCGAGCCGCTCCTCTTGCAAATCGGTCACCACGACCTGGGCAGCCCCTGCGCACTGCAGCGCCTGCAGCATCAGCAGCCCGATAGGTCCTGCTCCGAACATCAGCACCCGGTCGCCCAGAGCGGGCGCCGCCCGCTGCAGGCCATAGACCACGCACGCCAGCGGCTCGATGAACACGGCTCGCTCGAACGGCATATCGCCGATAGGGTAGACGACCCGTGCCGGCACCGCTACCCGCTCCGCAAAACCGCCGTCGCGCGTGACGCCTACTGCCTGCCAGTTGAGGCAGTGGTTGAAGCGCAGCCGCCGGCAGAAATGGCAATGGCCACACGGGATATTGGGATCGAAGGCCACGCGTGTTCCCACGGCGAGATCCGGCACGCCCTCTCCCACCTCCACAATCGTGCCGACGACCTCGTGGCCGGGGATGATGGGGTAGCCATAGTTGACCTCGCCTTCGTAGATGTGCACGTCGGTGCCACATAGGCCCGCCAACGCCACGCCGACGATCACCTCGCCGGGCGCCGGACGCGGCTCGGCCACCTCGCGCACAACCACCTGCCTGGGTTTCTCGATAACGGCGGCTCGCATAAAGCCCTCCTATGTGCGTGTGACGAGTGCTGCGTGATGTGTGACCTGGTCAGAAGCCTCACGCAGTGTGTGTCACGTATCACACCCATAAAAGTGAAATGCCCCCAGCAGTCGGCGAAACTCCGGGGGCATTGGGATAGCGCATTGAGGGCTAGCGGCCCAAATGCATCGGCATGATCACGTGCGTAAAGTCAGAATCGCCCACGGGGCGGATCACGCCGGGGCTGGAGGCGGTGGTCGTATCGAGCGCGACCTGAGGGGTGCCGACCACTGAGAGCACCTCGATCAGGTACTTGACGTTGAAGGCGATTTCGATCTCCTGGCCTTCGATGCTGGCGTCCAATTCGCTCACATCGTCACCGGTCTCGGCTGAGGTGGCGGAAACGACCATCTGGCCCGGCGCCAACTCGGACGCGGGCTTGATGTGTAGGCGAGCAATATGAGCGGCGTCGCGGGCGAAAATGTGTGCCGTCTTGCAAGCCTTCAGGAACGCCGCCGTGTCCACTACCGTGTGCGTGTTCCGCTCGCGGGGGATGATCTGCTTGTAATCGGGGAAATTGCCGTCAATCAGTTGCGAGACCAGCACGGTGTCGGTCAACTGGAACAGCACCTGATTGCGGGTAGGGGTGACAGTGATAATAACCGGTCGTTCCTGTTCGCCGCTGATACGCCCCAGTTCGGTGAGGGCTCGGGCTGGGATGATGATGCTGAATGGGTCGGGCACAGCGTGGGGCAGGTCGAGCGTGCGCACCGAGAGGCGGAAGCCGTCGGCGGCGGCGAGCGTCAGTTGTGCGCCATCGAACTTGGCGAGCACCCCGGTGAGGATCGGGCGGCTCTCGTCGGTGGCGGCGGCAAAGGCCACCTGGTCAATCGCCGTGCGCAGCACCTCGGGATCAACCGAGATGCCACCGCTGCCTTCGGGCGTCGGTAAAATAGGAAATTCGGATGCGTCAATACCCTTGACGTTAGCCTCGCTCCGCCCGGCGCGCAGGTTGAGCGTAGTCGTGCGCGCGATCAGTTCCATATCTACCCGCTCCGGCGGCAGCGCGTTCACCAGGTCAATGAAGGTGCGGGCCGGGACGGTGGTAGCGCCCTCTTCCTCCACCTTCGCGCCGATCCAGCAGGTGATGCCCACTTCGAGGTTGGTAGCGGAAAGTTTGAGCCGCCCGGCATCGGTAGCGAGGAGTACGTTGCCCAAGACCGGCAATGTCGAACGCGACGAGACCGCCCGCCCGACGATGCTCAGACCTTTCGCCAGGTTTTCCTGTAGACAAGAGACTTTCATGGGTGCAGCCCTCCCAAGTCTGATGATCTGGGTGATGTGTGGCCAGTATACACCATCTCGACAAGCCGCACAAGTAGAACCAATGGCTGATGCGATCTAATCGGAATCCTCGACCTCCCAGCCGGGGATTTCCAGCCGCACCACATCGCCGTGCACGTTCACGACGGCGCGAAACTTGGCCATCCACAGCGCGGTACGGAACTCGTCCACATCCACGGCGCCCGGTTCGAGGATGCGGTCCATATTGTCAATCGCCTGCTCGATGGCTGCACGCGCGAACAGGCCCTCGTCGCCAATCATGTGGATGGTCGCCTCGACGATAGCGTCGCGCATGGGCGCGATCATGTCGCGCATCTGCGCCACGATCTGACGGTCTACGTACTCGGCCTCGACATGGCGCATAAAGCCCTGGTCGGGGATCGCATAGTGCGGCACCCCGCCGATGTAGACCTCTTTGGCCGGCTCACCTTCTTCGTTGAACACCAGGTCGGCGAACAATGCGCGATGGGCTGTGCTATTCATTAGCATACTCCAATAGTCGCGCTCGCGATGACACTTTCGGAAAAACCCCTAGTGCTCCCCGCTGGACGGATCCGGAAGCCCGCACTTGTTCGGGCTCAAGCCACTTCAACAAGTTGAGGCTTCCCCACACGGCGGCGTTTCTCGAGGACTTAATGGTGTATGCGTTGGGTTTCGGCTGTGCCCCAACGCAGACTATTCTCAACCGCCGCCTTGAAATCATACACCCCCTCGCGCACCGCAAAGCGTGCGCCGCAGGCGGTGCAGGACAGCGCCTGCTCCACGTCTGCCAACGCGGTTGAACCGCAGACGGTGCAGCGGAAGAACGCTCCTTCTGGCGCAGCAGGTTTTTCGACGTGGGCCTGGCAGCGCACGAACACGCTTGGCGTGAGTTGCACCAGCCCTCCCGTCGGCTGCAACAGCCGGTCGAGCACCACGAGCAAGCCGGTGGGCAGCACGCGCTTGAGCCACCCCAGCCGGAAGTGTGAGACGGTGCGGGTTTTCTGCACCCGCAGACCGGCCTCGGCCAGCCGCTCACGCACCCAGGCCGGGTGAAAGTCGAAATTCAACGCCGCGAACTCGACCGGTGCCCGGTCGAACGGCGACCAGAGTTGTCGCCGCAAGAGAAACCGCAGGATCGCCTTCAGGTTGCGCTTGTTGGCGAATTCGAGCACGAACGTCCCCCCGGGCGCCACGATCTGCTCGATGCCGCGCAGCACTGCCGGGACGTCGGCGGCATGGTGCAACACGCGCACCATTGTCACGGCATCGAACAATCCCGGCGCGAAGGGCAAGCGGTAAAAGTCACCGGCCACATAGACATAACGCGGCTTGCCGCCGGCCCCACTTGCGCCCCACAACTCGCGCGCCTCTCGCAACTGCGAGTGCGCATAATCGAAGAACACCACCTCGTCGTAGCCGGTGTAGAGCGGCGCGAGCCGCCCATAGCCCGCGCCGATCTCGATCAGGCGACGGCCCGCTGGTGGCAACAAGGCGCCCAGCACGATCCGCTCGACGGCATCCTCATACTCGCGCCCTTGCCCCCAGAACTCGCTGCGGTAGGCGGAGCCCTCGTAGTCGCAGATGGGAGGTGTTGCTCCGGCCATCAATCTCCGCCAAAGGGGTCATCTGGAAGACGCTCGAGTTGCAAGCGCAGCGGGCGAAACACATTGCGCAACTCTTCGACCGCCGGCGCCAACCCCGCTTCGCCCAATTTGATCCGCACCGGTACATCCATCTGGATCGGGATGGTCTGATTGACCGGCACGTCCATCCGCACGGGGATGGTCTGGGCAACCGGCACGCTCATGCTCACCCGAACCGGCAGGACCAGGCCGGCTGGCAGGGCAAGACTAACGGTCCCGTTAATGACCCCGCCTCCACCGGGCAGGTTGAACTGGGCGGGCAGGTATAGCGGCACGTCCTCTCTCAATATCACCGTCGCATCCTGGTCAATCGGCAACTGAAAATCGAGCGGCAACTGCTGATCGAGTGGCAGGCTAAAGGCGATGGGCATTTGCTGGTCAATATCAATCGTGGTACTGATGGTGGATTCGCCCAGCCCCACGAAAGCAGCGTCGAGATTGTCCAGTACCGGTTCGGCAATGCCCGACTTGATCACCAGGATCGGTGGCCCGGCGAAGGGGGGTCGCGCAAAGCCGCGGAAGGTGGGAAGAACCAACACCAAGAAGACGATGACCACGATCAAGTTGACAGCGAAGGAGAAGACGATGGCAATGTTCTTGAACGCATTCCAGAAACGCTCTGCCCGTTCCGTATCCATAGCCGGCCTCCTTGTGGGTGATGATCTGATATTAGCATCGTCGTCGGGAAACTGCAAGTCAAGCAATCCGGTTCCACTCCTACATCATCGCCTCGACCATTGCCAGCACCTGCCCCTCTATCATGTTGCGCAGACAGGTGGCCTTGTTCGGGCAGACGGCAGCGCAGGCTCCACAGCCCTGGCATAGGGCAGCATTGACCGTCGCCACACGCTTCAAGGGATGGAGCGCCCGTGCGTCGTATGGACAGGCCAAGACGCATGCGCCGCAGGCGGCGCACAACTCGTCGTCCACGGCGGCGATGGTTGGCTCGGCCACGAGTTCCTCGCGTGCGAACAGTTGCAGGACCTTGGCTGCGGCGCCGGCGCCCTGCGCCACCGTCTCCGGGATGTCTTTTGGGAACTGCGCTGCCCCGGCCAGATAGACGCCTGCGGTGAGGCTTTCCAGCGGGCGCAATTTGGGATGCGCCTCGGCGAAAAAGCCGCTTTCATCGGTGGCGATGCGCATCGCGCGGGCCAGTGCATCGCTGCCTGCGCCGGGCACCGATGCCATCGCCAGCACCACCAGGTCGGCCTGCAAGCGCAACGCCTGGCCGCTCAAGGTATCCGCGCCCCACACCACCAGCCGTCCGGCGTGCTCGATGATGCGCGACACCTTCCCGCGCAGGTAGACGACGCCGAACTCGGCCATTGCCCGCTGGACGAACTCGTCGTAACCGCGCCCCTGCGAACGGATGTCAATGTAAAAGACAAATGCCTGTCCGTCTGGAACAGCGCGACGGTAGGCGATGGTCTGTTTGGCGACGACCATGCAGCAGATCTTGGAGCAATAGGGCCGATGGAACTCGGGGTCGCGGGAGCCGGCGCACTGTACCCAGGCGACCTCGTGCGGCACGCGCCCATCCGACGGCCGGCGGATCTGGCCCGTGCGCAGCATCTCCTCGAATTGGAGGCTGTCTATCACGTCGGGGTAGCGCCCGCCGCCATATTCGGGCAAGCGGGCCTTGGGATAGAGGTCGAAGCCGGTGGCCAGCACCACGGCACCCACGTCGAAAGCGGACAAGGAAACAGGTGGACAAGTAGACAAGTCCTTATTACCCTTGTCTACTTGTTCCTTGTCTACCTGTCCACTCGCTACTTCAACCGTAAAGTTTCCCACGTATCCCTCAAAGCCCGTCACCTCCGCGCTCGTGAGCACCTCGATCAACGGATGGCAACTGACGGCAGCAATACGCTCCTGCAGCAGATCGCTACCTTCATCGAGGTTGAGGTAGAGCGGCGAGAGGCGTGCCATCTTGCCTCCCAGCCGCTCGGCGCGCTCGACCAGCACTACCGGGTAGCCGGCCTCGGCAATGGTCAGCGCGGCGGTCAGCCCGGCAATTCCGCCGCCCACCACCAACGCCCTCTTGGTGACGGGCAGCCCCAACGGGGTCAGCGGTTCGTCATGGCGCACCTTCTCGACGGTGGCACGTATCGTCTCGATGGCCTTACGGGTGGCCTCCTCGGGCTGTCTCTGATGCGGCCACGCGACCTGCTCGCGGATGTTGGCGATCTCGAGCCGGTAGGGGTTCAGACCAGCGGCTGCAGCGGCTTTGCGAAACGTCGCCTCATGCATCGCAGGAGAGCAGGCCGCGATCACCACGCCATCGAGGTCGTGTTCACCGATAGCCTGCTGCACGAGCGCCTGGCTGGGATCGGAGCACATGTACTTGGCGTCGGCAGCGTGGACGACGCCGGGGTAGTCAGACATCGCCTCAACCACCCGCTCCACGTCCACAGTGCCGGCGATGTTGAGGCCACAATGGCAGACAAAGACACCGATGCGGGTCATTGTGACTCCTGCCCGGTATTAGGGGGGCGACCCCTGTGGTCGCCCTGGGTGGAAAAGAGTTTGAGCACCTGCGCGGCGGCGGCGCTGGCGTGGGCGACGGTCTCCGGGATATCCATCGGCCCGGCCACCGTGCCCGCCAAAAAGATGCCCGGACGCATGGTTTCCACGGGGCGTGTGTTGGGATCGCGTGCCAGGAGCCAGCCGTGTTCGTCCGCTGGCAAGCCCAGCATCTCGGCCAACCGCCGTGTCTCTGGACGGGGTACCAGCGCCGGAGCCACCACCACGAGATCGGCAGCGATCTGCACCTGCCGCCCGCTGAGCGTATCGGCGCCCCATACCATCACCCTGTCCCCTGCCCGAAAGATGCGCGAGACCTTGCCACGCAGGTACATGACCCCTTCCTCTGCCATTGCCCGCTGGGTGAACTCGTCGTAGCGCTTGCCCGCGGCGCGGATGTCAATGTAAAAGATGTATGCCTGGCCCTCGTGGACGCGATGCCGGTAGAGGATGGCCTGCTTGGCGCAGACCATACAGCAGACCTTGGAACAGTAGGGCATGTGCTTTTCGGGATCGCGCGATCCGGCGCATTGCACAAAGACGACCTCGCGCGGCTCCCGGCCATCCGAGGGGCGCAGCACCTTGCCGGCGGTGGGGCCGGAGGCGGAGAGCAGCCGCTCGAAGGCCAGCGTGTCAATGACATCGGCGACTTTGCCGCCGCCGTACTCTGGCATCTTGTCCAGCGCATAAAGGTCATAACCGGTTGCCAGCACGATCGCGCCAACCCGCTCCTCGATCAGCGTGTCGCCTTGCTCGTAGGCGATGGCGCCGACCGGGCAGACCTTTTCGCAGGCACGACACTTGCCGCGCCGGAAGAAGGTGCAGTGTTCGCGGTCTATCACCGGCTTGTTCGGCACGGCCTGGGGCGAAAGGGTATAGATCGCCTTGCGCTTGCCTATCCCGCGCTCGAACTCGGCCGCCGCCGTAGTCGGACACTTTTCTTGACACAAGCCACAGCCGGTGCACTTGGCCCAGTCCACGTAGGCGGCGCGGCGACGGATACGCGCGCGAAAATCGCCGGCCTCGCCCTCGACCGCCTCGATCTCGGAATAGGTCAACAGCCGGATGCGCTCGTGGTGGCCCACCTCGACGGTGCGTGGGGTGAGGATGCACTGCGAGCAATCCAGTGTGGGGAAGGTCTCGGAAAGTTGCGCCATCGTCCCACCGATGGAGGGCAGGCGCTCAACCAGGACGACGTCGTAACCGGCATTGGCGATATCAAGCGCGGCTTGCATGCCGGCGATGCCGCCGCCGATGACCAATGCACGGGGAGTGAGCAGGCGGTCTGTCACACTGCTGAGTATAGCGCATTTTGCTGAGGCTGGCAATGCGCTAAGGTGTCTTGCGCTTTGCCTTCTCTCGTGTTTCTGCTATACTGCTATCGGAGTAGAGAGACTGGAGGCGAAATATGGCAGTCATCACGATCTCGCGCGAATTGGGCAGCGAAGGAGAGCGGGTTGCCGACCTGTTATGCCAGGAGTTGGGGTACTGCCGCGTGGACAAGGAGGTGCTCTCGCAGGTCGCCAGGGAAGCCGGCGTGGACGTCGAGGCCGTGCTGGCCAAGGAGAAGGCCGTCCTGGGCAAACCCCGGCTGATCAGCGGTGACCTGACCGCGCTGTACAGCAAGGACCCGAGCGCCTTCGAGAAAAAGTCCGCCGTGGACGATCAGACCTACGCGCGGATCGTGCGCGAGACAATGGAAAAGATCGCCCGGCAGGGGAACGGCGTCATCGTCGGGCGCGGCGGGCAGATGATCCTGCGCGATTGGCCCGGGGCCTTGCACGTCCATCTCTACGCCCCGATCGAAGTGCGCGTCCGGCGCATCATGCAGCGCCTCAACATCTCAGAGGCCGAGGCCAGACGACGCATCGCCGAATCCGATGAGGAGCGGAGACAGTACATCCGCACGATGTACAACAACGCGAGTTGGAAAGACCTCAAATACTACCACTTGGCGATCGACACCGGCGACATCTCCCCCGAAGCCGCCGCGCGGATGATCATCATCGCTGCCAGGGAGAAGGATCAGGCGCAGGGGTGAGTTCCCATAGGCGCTAACTCAAGTCGCACCTTGGGGGCTTTCAGCCGGGCGTCTACCTGCGTAGACGCCTCTGTCCGCGCAGGCGGACAGCCAGCCGAAGGGGCAGGGTGTGACCCCGCCCCTACCGGCGCGATTTCAATCGCCAGCCCGTAAGTTCGCGCCTAGGGGGGTGGGGGGGCGCCGTGCTCGCGCCAGTAGGCCACCAAGCGGTTGATGCGGATGCGCTGGGCGCGTAGCCAGCGGCGCGGGCCGAGAATCTGGCGGCCCATTGCCGGGTCAGCGTCGGGCAGGCGCTGCAATGTCCCCTCTTGCACCAGCCGGTCGAAGAATGCCAGAAAGCGCTGCTCCAATTCCTCGTCGCTGAACTCTTCCCCACGCGCGTAGGTTTCCCGCGCCAGTTGCTCGATGAAGCCGGCGATCTGCTGGATGAGCGTCTCCACTGGTTCCAGGACAATACCCCAGGCATAGATGGGATCGAGCGGCATCGAGCCGAATTCGACTCCAGGACGGTCTCGCGTTTCCATTCCGGTTCTTTGGGAAGGCTCCGGTATCATTTCACACTGATCTTTGGGTAGAGACGCTCCATCAAGACAGGCTGAAGGGAGATGTTCGTGGGGAAGAGGCGCTAGTGCTGCTGTGTCTCGATCAGGCGCAGTTGCTCTTGCAACGCCTGTTCGATATCGAGCATCTCGGCCGTGCCCACATAAGGCACGGTGTGCAGTTCCTCCAGCCGGTCAAGGGCCTTGACCACGGCCGAGATCTCCTGAATACTGCGGCGCGCCGAAGCGGTGATGGCACGGAGGGCCTGCGGGTCGAGTGTCCCCTCCATCTCCAAGCCATCCAGTTCGAGCGAGAAGGCCATCAGCCGGTTGTTGATGTGATGGGCGAGTGCGGTCACGGCTTGCCTGAGTGCCGTGGTCGCCGCCATCTCTCTCGTGGCCCGGTTCAGCCAGGCATTCTCCACCGCGACCGCGACCCACGAAGCCAGCGCCGTTAACAGTTCTAGGTCGGCCTGCGTGAAGCGCGAGTCGCCTGTTCCATCGCGCTTATTGATGGCCTCGAGCACGCCGATCACCCGATCCTTGGAGTTGAGCGGCACGCACAGAATTGAGCGGGAGCGAAAACCGGTGACTTGATCTACTTGGGCGTAGAAGCGCGAGTCCTGACTGACGTCGGGCACCAAGAGCGGTTTGCCATGTTGCGCCACCCAGCCGGCGATGCCCTGGCCCGGTTTGAGGCGGAAGGTGGAGTAGTGTGCGGTATCGCCATGCAGCGTGACGGTAAACTCGAGTTCGCCCGTCTGCTGGTCGAGGAGCAGAAGCGAGGCGGCCTCGACCTGGAGGATGCGGGTGACGTTCTCCATCACGCGCCGAAAGACCTCGGATTCCTCCAACGTGGAGCTGATGGCCTGGGCGATGTCGTTGAGGGTCACCCAGTTCTGTACCTGCTGCTGTAGTCGTCTGTTCGCCTGTGCCAGCGCCTGCGTCAGGTTCTCCCGCTCCCGTCGCAAGCGCTCTTCCGCCAAGGCTTTCTCGATAGCAGCCCAGACCTCCCGGATGCCTAGGGGTTTCTGCAGGAAATCCTTCGCTCCCAGGCGAAAGGCCCTGAGAATATCTTGCTCGGAGGTGTAAGCGGTCAACACGATGGTCGGGATGTGGCAGTCTTGTTGGTGGAGATATTCCAGCATTTCCAGCCCTGACATGCGGGGAAGCATCAAGTCGAGCAGGATCAGGTCTGGTCTCTCGGCCAGCGCACACTCAAGCCCTGCCTGCCCGTCCGCTGCTACGAGCACCCGGTAGCAGCCGGGCATCAGGACGACGTCGCGTAAGAAAGCGCGCGTCTCGTCGTCATCTTCAACGATCAGCACAGTCTCTTGGCTCACAGGGTCAACTTCCGATTTCCGTGCTAATGCGCGGCTGGCGTGGGATGCTTGCCCGCGTTTTCAGGCATTCACGACAGTAGCGCTTTGATCTGTGCAATAGCCTGGTTGGTCGCACGGCGGTAGCGCCGACCAGGTGGCACGATTGCCACCAGGATCAATTCCCCTGCCGAGACGGCAAAGCGGCGGCAAACCAGACAGGTCCGATCGCGACTGCGCACGGTCATCTCATCTACTTCTGCCAACCCCAGTTCGCTCTGTGTCTCGCTACTGACCTTGCGCAACAAGGCAACCAGTGCCGCAGCGAGGTCACTGTCGTAGCCAGCAGGGGCCGCGGCGACAGGCAGGCCGTCGGCAGAGGCCAACACCACGGCCTCGAACTGTTCCGCTGCATTGAGCGTGCTCACGATCTCTGCCAGGGTCGGTTGAAGGGCTTGCTGCTTCATGCGTTGCTCCTGCGATGCGGCCTATGTGATCAGAGTCGGCGCTGGGCTTCGAGGACCACTAGATTGATGATGGTTTTGAGTGTGTCAAAGACGCCGGTACCTTGGATGGCAGACGAGGAGAGGCAGGGGACGCCGTTGAGACCGATCTGCTGTTGCATCAACGGTATCGGCGCGATATTCGATAGATCGCGCTTGTTGCATTGCAGCACCAACGGCATAGCGCGCGGGTCATAACCCAGCGCGCGCAGGTTCTCGTACATGTCACGGGCTGCCTCGATATTGGCCTTCAGTCGCTCCCATTGTGAATCGGCGACAAAGACCACTCCGTCTGCCCCCTGCAACACCAATTTGCGGCTCCCGATGTAGAACGCCTGGCCTGGTACCGTGTAGAGGTTAAAGCGCGGCTTCAGGCCCGCGATCTGGCCCAGTTCCAGTTGCAGGAAATCGAAGTAGAGCGTGCGGTCAGCGTGTGTCTTGAGGGAGACCAGTTCGCCACGGATGTTCGGGGCCGTCTTGGCGTGGATGTACTGGAGATTGGTGGTTTTGCCGCTGAATGCCGGCCCGTAGTAGACGATCTTGAGGCTGATCTCGCGCAGTTTCCAGTTGATGAACATTGGAACATCCACCACCTGAGCCACGGCGCAATCAGTCGCCGAAGGTTTGCTCCAGTTGGCTCATGAGGGCAGCCAAGTCGGCCGTCGAGAACACTTCGTGCGGTTGCGGGGATTCCTCATATTGGGCAATCAGAGTCTGCAGCCGTTCCGCTACGCGTCCGGCCATCAGGCGCACCAGACCGACAGGTGTCGTGGTCTGGAAGATGACTGCCAGGATGAGATTACCCGCCACATTGACCAGGTAGATGCTGCGGTGTTGGCCTTCGTGGAAGACTGCTGCGCACGGATGCGGCTCGCCGATCTGGCGGGCCAGTTCCGCTGCCGCCGCCACGTCACCGGCCGCCAACGCCGCCACGGCAGCCGGATCCACGTCCCGCATCTGGCTGTAGACGTCAATCAGATGACCGCTGATGTCGGCAAGCAGGACGCATTCGGCACCCGTCAAGTGGCACAACTGCTCCAGGGCTTGCCCAATCTTTGCAGAGGCCTCCAGCGGTAGGGCAATCGCTGTCTTCATCTCAACATCCCCTTCCGAATCTCATCTGCTCCTCAAACTCGCTGCCATGATCTCGGCGCGCGTCCGCCTGGGCGGTTCCGGCCCCGCGGCGGGTTCAGGCTGGGGGGTAGGCTGCTCTTCTGCCGTAGGCGCTGCCGCCATTGCCGGCACTGGTTGCGGCACCGGCTGGGCCGCAACCGGCGCCGGCTGCGGCCCAGGCTGGACTGTTGCGCCAGGCGACGGGGATGGCGCCCATGTCTGGAGAGGCTTACTCTGCTTCAATTTCTCGCTCAGTTTCTTGACTGCCACGTTGGCCGTGAGGTTGAGCAAAGGGACATTCATGCGACGCACACACAAGATGCACACACAGCCCTCGCCCAGGTTCTTGATGATCAGGCGGCCCTGGTCGTAGAGCAGGTCAATGTCGCCAACCTTGCGCCGGCCGGTGGTCTCTAGCCCGGCGATGGTCTGTGCCACCGTCCGTCCAACGGACGCAAGGGCACGCGCGTCGAACATGCCCGTCAGGGCATGGGCCAGCACGCCGCCTTCGTCATCACAGACGAAGCAACCGGTCACTCCGACTACCGCGTTGATGTCTTTCAGTATCTCTTCCATGTCACTGCACTCCACTCTCTTTGAGTACACTCTCCGCCCTGGATGCCGCAAAGGTTGGTGAAGCCCGTTCGGCCAGGCGTAAGCCCACACAATAGTCGGGCTGATCCAACACTAACATGGCGTCCTTACCGACGACCACGGTGCCATAGTTGAAGGTGCCCAGAGCGAGAAACTCACCGATTTGACTCGCTGCATTCCCCACAAAGACCGCCACGGCACCTTCCCTATCAGGGTCGCCTTCCAGTTCATGTGCCAATACGATGCCGTCGTGAGCAGCGATGACCGCCCCGCTCACACCTTCGATATTCCTGAGTGCCTTGACCAGTCCCTCGATCGTCATACCTCTGCCCCCCTCTTCATCGGTTTCCTGCAGGCCCTCCACTAGGCCGGCTGCTGCTTCGTCCAGGCGGCGCATGCCTTCCAGGAGCAAGCCGGACCAGCCGGTGTTGATCGTGCGTCCGGGTGAGGGCACGTCCATCTCCAGCTCGAAATCCCCCTCCTCCCAGGCCAGCATTTCATAGACTGCCTCCTCCCCCGCTTTGGCACCCACCGCAGCATGGATGACGTCACCGTCGGCGAAGTATATCTGCCCCTCTTGTCCGGCGTGTCGGACGCGCAGGCGAGCCCGGTTACGCTCGGTGCAGTTGATCTGAACGATCGTGGGTAGACTCATGCTGCGCAGGTTGCCTTGCACGAGCGCTTCGTTCGCCCGATCCAGGATACGCCGCACTGTGGCCACCAGCGTTCTGGCGTCGAGCGGTTTCTCGAGGAACTCGTAGGCCCCCAGTCGCAGCGCTTCAACCACGCTTTCCTTGGTGCCGTAGGCTGTGAATATGACGACCACGGCCTTGGGGTCATACTTCCTGAGTTCGGCCAACAGCTCCAGCCCATCCATGTCGGGCATCTTGAGGTCCACAAGTGCCAGATCGAACCTCTGGCCCTTGTAGAGCGCCAGCGCCTCGGCCCCGGCAGTGGCTCCCTGCACATCGAACCCCTCCAACTGCAACATGCGCGCACATGATCTGACGACGTTAGGCTCATCGTCAACCACAAGGATACGTTTAGCCATCGCGATCATCCCTCCTCGAATGTCACGATTCGTCGGGTCGCCATGTGGCGGGTATCAAGCCTCGCGCAATGGCGTCTTCTATGCTGAGCAGTTCCTGCGATTCGCTGCCTTCCAGGTCTGGCGTCACGGCCGGTTGGGGCGGAGCAGCCGGCTTGGGGCGATCCGATCCGGCTGGGGCAGGCGGGCCTGGCTGGGTCGCCCTGGCAGGGGCCTCGGCCGAGGGCGTGCCGGGAAAGAGCGTGTCCAACTCGGCCATGAGCGAGGCGCCAAAGTTGGCGCCCAGAGATCGAGCGGGGGCAGCGGCGCCAGAGAGCACAGAGAGCAGGCGCTCGGTCGCACGCCGCGTGTAGAGCCAGACCAGACCGATGCGACTGGCCTGCACCTTACGGTCGTAGACCATGGCCAGGAAGAGGTTATCGTTCACAGTAGCCGAATAGATCTCGTAGCGTGTACCTTCGTGGAAATTGAGGTTGGCCGCTTGGCCACTGCCAAAGTGACGCGCCAGTTCCCCGGTGGCGGCAAAGCCACCCGCCAGAAGGGAAAGCAGTGTCGCCGTGTCCAGCCCTTCGGTAACGCCCACCTCAACCAGCCGCTGGCCGAGCATGTCGGCCAGAAAGATGCAGCGAGCGCCGATCTCGCCGCGAAGACTCTCTAGTTGCCGGGTGATGGTCTCGAAGGACTCGTCCGAAAGAACGACGAGTCCAGGCTGACCAACGGCGACCTCGCGCAGCGCCTCTTGCACTGCCTGGGTAAAGTGCTCCAGGTTGAAGGGCTTGGTGATGTAACGATAGGCTTCGAGGCGACGTGCCTCGGCTTCCACCTCGTCATTGCCGTACGCTGTGATGAGGATGGAACGGGTCTGGGGGCTGGATGCCCGCACCCAGCGCATCAGTTCCAGCCCACTGATACCCGGCAGGCGCAGGTCGGTGATGAGAAGGTCTACTTTGGAACGGTTGAGTATGTCAAGCGCCTCCTCGCCGGAATGGGCAATGTTGACCTTGTACGCACTGTCGGCGCGCTCGAGCACTTTGCTCAGGAAGAAGGCGACGCGGGGCTCGTCGTCTACGATGAGGATGTTGCGGGTTGCCATAGTTAAGTCCTGATGTCCTTGGGATAGTTTAGCACAAGACTGAGCAGCAGTGGATTGCAGAAGGATCCCAAATGGGGTGCAGTTTGCATCCAAAGCTCAAGTCGCACCTTGGGGGCTTTCAGCCGGGCGTCTACCTGCGTAGACGCCTCTGTCCGCGCAGGCGGACAGTCGGCCGAAGGGGCGGGGTCAACCCGCCCCGACCGGCGCGGTTTCAGTCGCCAGCCCGTTAAGTTAGCGCCTAGGGGGAATGACGGTCAGAGGGCTTCGAGACGGTAGCCGCTCCCGCGCACGGCGCGAATGAGGGCGGGATGGTCGGGGTCGCGCTCGACCTTGCGGCGCAGGCGATGGATGTGCGAGCGCAGGAAGACGCGCGCGTCACGCTCGTCGAGATCATAGCCGCGCAGGTGAGCGGCCAACTCGCGGCAAGAGACCACGCGATCCCGATGGCGCAGCAGGTAGACCAGGATGTCGAACTCGGTGGCGGTCAATTCGACCGGTTGGCCGCGCACGACGGCCAACCGCCGCAGGGTATCCACGGTGAGGTCGGGGGCCTGAAGGAAGCGATCGGCAGGAGGCGCAGCCGGTTGACGCTCTGCGGCGGCCTTGAGACTATCCAATGCACGTTCCAGTAGCGCGACCGGCTCTTCGTGCCTCAAGCGCCGTTGCCGCTCGGCCAGCCCTGCTTCGACAGCGCGCACGATCTCTTTGACCGGGCTGGGCTTGAGCAGGTAGTCGAACGCGCCATAGCGAATGGCGACGATGGCCGAATCGAGCGTGCCATAGGCGGTCAGGATGATGAAGATCGTATCCGGCGCGAGCGGGCGCGCGGCCCTGAGCACCTCGCTGCCGTCCATCTCCGGCATGTTCAGGTCGAGGATCACCAGGTCGAACCGGCGCTGGGTGATCTGCTCGAGCGCCGCTGCACCGGAGGCGGCCTCTGTGGCCTGATAGCCCATGCGCGTGAACAGGTCGGCCAGGGTGCGACGGGTGGCCGTCTCGTCATCCACGACGAGAATGTGGGCGCCAGGGAAAGCGGATGGTAGTCGAGTAGACATCTTTGACGCGTGGTGCGTGGTGCGTGATGCGTGACGCGTGATGCGTGATGCGTGACGCGTGATCTCACGTCTCATGCATCGCGTTTCATTCTGTCAGCGCCGGCAGCCATACGGTGAATGTCGTTCCCTCTCCAACTGTGCTCTGCACGGTGATCTCCCCACCATGCCGCTGCACGACATTGTAACTGACGGTCAGCCCCAGGCCGGTGCCGCCATCGCGGGTTGAGAAGAACGGCTCGAAGATGCGGTCGAGCAGCTCAGGGGCGATGCCGTGCCCGGTATCCGAAAACGTCACCGCCAGGCGACCGTCTTGAGCCAGACGGCTGGTGATGCGCAGGACACCGCCTTCGGGCATAGCGTCCACCGCGTTGAGCACCAGGTTGATAAAGACTTGCTCCAATTCATCGGGCGCAGCCAACAGGCGTGGGAGGCCAGAGCCGAGGTCGTGCTGCACGGTAATGCGGCGATGCTGGAGGTATTTGCCGGCCAGCGCCAGCACTCGCTCGACGATCTCGTTCAGGTCCGTGGTGCGCATCTCCTGCTGCGGTGGTCGTGCGAATTCGAGGATGCTGGCGACCAGGCCCATGAGCCGCTCGATCTCCTCCTCGGCGATGTGGAGGTATTCGTGCTGCTCCTCGGCCTCTAACTGGAACGAGAGCATCAATTGTAGGCTGTTGTGGATCGCCTGTAGCGGGTTGTTGATCTCGTGCGCCAGCGACGCTGCCAGCCGCCCTGTAGCAGCCAGTTTCTCGGTCTGCACCAACTGCGTTTGTGATTGTTCGACCAACTTGCGCAGTTCCCGCTCTGCCTGATACAACCGCGCATTCTCGATCGCGATGGCCGTAGATCCGGCCAGAGTGCTCAACAGTTCACGATCATGCTCGTCAAAGGCCCCACCATGCCTATTAGCCGCCTCGATCACCCCGGTCACACTATCTCGGTATTTGAGTGGCACTGCCAGTAGCGAACGGGTGTTAGGCCCGGTGAGCCCATCTACGCGCTCATCAAAACGGAGGTCGCTCTGTACATCGCCGACCAATGTCGGCTGCGCGTTCTGCGCTGCCCAACCGACGATGCCCACCCCAACCGGCACGCGGCTGCCGAGAGGAAGGCTGGCCGAACCGGCTACTGCCGCCAAGCGCAGTTCCTCACCAGCCGGATCGAGCAGAAAAATAGCCGTCGCTTCGGCCTCCAGCATCGTGCGCACCTCAGCCATTGCCAATGCCAGTACTTTGTCGGGATCGAGCGTGGCAATCATCGCCTGCGTGGCCCGGTTCAGTGCAGCCAGCCGGGCGCGGAAACGGTACTTTTCGACTGCCCGTCTGACGGTAGACTGGATGGTACGTGCGTCGAACGGCTTGGTGACATAGTCGTAAGCGCCTGTGCGCAGCGCCTCGATGGCGGTCTCTAGTGAGGCGTAGCCGGTGAGCACAATGATCTCGGTCTCTGGCTTGTGCTCGCGGATGCGCCTGAGCACTTCGGTGCCACTGAGGTCAGGAACCATCAGGTCGAGAATCGCCACCGTGTACGGCTCGCCTTTGAGCAGTTCCAGCGCTTCCTGACCACTGCTGGCGAAGTGGAGGCCATATCCCAGAGGCGCGAGACACTCGAGCAACAGATCGCGCATGTTGGGGTCGTCGTCCAAGACCAGGATTTGATCGCGCACGTCCATGCTGCTGCCCTCTTGGGCTACCAACCTGTCCCTATGGTTGGGTGCTGACCGGGATGAAAATGCGGAAGGGGAGCGCTTCGTAGACTTGGTTTACGCTCAGATAGTCGCTGCTCCAGCCACCAACGGCGTAGATGGTACCGGCGAGTGCCGTGACGCCAGGGCTACGCCATTCGCCCACTCTCGGTGTTTCGACCGGCATCCACGTGTCCGCGCCTGGATCGTAGCGCTCACTGAAGCCCAGGTAACTCGTCCAGCCGCCCCCGCCGATGGCATACAACTGGTTCCCCACTGGCGCCAGCCCCAGCCCTGCGCGGCCCACCGCTAGAGGTGCACACGTTCCCCACCGGTCCGTCGCCGGATCATAGACCGCACAAGTGGTCAATTCGCGCTCGCCGTCGTAACCACCCACAACGTAAAGGCGATCCCCCAATGTGGCGGCTGCGGCAAACCCTCGTGCGAGCGGCATCGGTGACCTCGCGCTCCAGGTGTCATTCTGGGGATCGTAGGCGTATACGTCGGCAGCGTAGCGTGCGCCGTCCCATCCGCCGAAGAGGTATGCCTTTCCTTGCCACGCGGCTAGCGCATAGGCGCAGCGCGGCTGCGGCAACGGGGCGACCTCGCGCCAGGTATCGCTCTGGCTATCGTAGACCAGAGCACTTTGGGTGGGGATGCCTTTGTCATCGCATCCGCCCGGCACGTACACGTCTGGGCCGATTGCGACGGCAGAGACATAGGTGGCCGGCAGCGGCCGATCGCTGCCCCGCGTCCAGATGTCCTCTTGGGGATCATAGATCTCGACTACGGCGGTGGCACCCTCTGGGGTCTGGCCGGCGATGGCAACGACGCGTCCGCCGACAGCCGCTAGCGCCAGGTAAGCGCGACGGGTGGGCATCTGCGCACGCTCACGCCAGGAGGACTCACCGGCTGCCGAGCCGGCTGGCTCACCCGGCCCTCTCGGCTGTAGTGGGAGGCCCTGGCCGGTGCCCGCCTGCAATCTACTGCGCGGCCACGTCACGGCAACCACGACCGCTATGAGCAGCAAGGCCGCGATCAGCGCTACGCGCTTGGGCCACGGCAGCGGAAGGGTGGCGACCGCCGGTTGGGCTTGAGCCAGGGCTGCGGCAGCTACGTTTTGCGGCGCAGCACCATTCTGCACAGCCACCCAGCCCTCGCGCACGGCGATCATCGTCGCCTCGGTGCGCGATTCGGCGCCCAACTTGGTGAAGATGTTGCGCAGGTGCACCTTGACGGTGTTGACGCTGATACTCAGCCGGTAGGCGATCTCGCGGTTGGTCACGCCGGTCGCCGCCATGCGCAGGATTTCTATTTCTCGTTCGGTGAGAGGTTCGCCGTAGTCGGGCATCTTGTGTCGGATTATAGCACAGCGACAAGGTTGAGCAAGCCGGAGTGTCTATGCGGACAGCGTCCACAGCACGATCTCCGGCGCGGCCAGAAAACGGGCACGGGGAGCACCCAACCCCTCCATCCCAAGCCCTCGGCTTACATAGAGCGTCGTGTTACCCTTACAGTAGCGGCCCATCTCGTAGCGCTTCCCAAAGTCGGAACTGGTGATGAGCGCGCCGAACAGCGGCAGGCGAATCTGCCCACCGTGGGTGTGGCCACAGAGGTACAGGTCCACCCCCAACTCGACTGCCTCCGGCATCAGGTCGGGAGAGTGATAGAGCAGCAGCGTGAACGGGCTTTTGTCGTGGCCTTCCAGGAGCCGGCGCAAGCGCGGACCGTCTACGCGGCGCTCGCGGGTGCAGTGCAAGCCCACCAGGCGAAGCACCTGGCCGTTGATGCGCGTTTCCGTGACCTCGTCCAGCAGCCAAGTGATGGGTAAGCCTCTGAAGATGCCGGGCACGACGTCCGGGCGATCCACCGGCGGGCTGCCGGTAATGGCATAGATAGGGATACGCGCAATGTCGCAGATGCGCGCCAGCAGGTCATACGCCTCGGCCTGGGCCTGTGGGTCGTACACGCACGACAGGTTGAGGTAGTCGCCGGTGAGGACAATCACGTCCGGGGCCAGTTCCTCGACCAGGCGGAGCAACTGTCGTTCGCGGGGGGTGATGCGCTCGACGTGGAGGTCGGCGATGTGCAATAGCCGCAGCGGGGCGGAGCCCTCGAGTTTGGGGGAGCGCAGTTCCATCCGTGTGACTTCGACGCGGAAGGGTTCCACCCAGGTGGCGTAGAACACGACGGCGGCAATAGCAAGATGCAATACGAGGTTCAGTACCAAGCCGGACCACCCTGCCCACAGCCAGCCAATCATGAGAGTAAGTATCGTGCGCGTGAACGCCAGCGCCAGCAGCGGTGGGGTGACCGGGCCGAAGGAACGCCCAAAGCGCGGCAGGAGCGCCAGCGTGGCCCAATCGCCCAGGATGAACACCGGTGATGCGATGGCCACCACAGGAGCAAGCCCGGTTTTCGTCCAAGTGTACGAGGAGATGACGGCCAGCGCGAGCCAGGTAAATGCTAGAAGCGGGGGCGGAATGCGCCCCAATACGTCGGTGAGGACAAGTGCGACGTGCAAAGGACGGCGATAGACGGCGGACGGATCGTGAATGGGATCGGCCTGATCGGATAGGCTCTCGGAGGTTCGCATGCTACTCTGCCGATCTCCATCTCTCCAACACACTACGCACCTTGGCAACCTGGATGGCGACCTCGGCATACTCGTTCTCACCGGAATGGTGCTCTACACCCCAGTAGCCGGCATAGCCCACATCGCGCAGCATGGTCATACTCTCGACCAGGCAGGTCTCGACAATCTGGAAGGGAATGTGGGTATGCATAGCCCACGGGGCGATTACCGCGTCGCCTGCGTTGCCGCGAAAGTGCAACAGGACACCGAAGCCAGGGTGATCCACAGCCTCGCAGATGCGTTTCATGTTTGCCGGCACAACCTCAGGCCCCCAGTGATTCTCCGGTCCCACTTTGAAGCCGTTGTCGTAGGCGAATTGGGCGTACTCCTGGTAGCGCCTGACGATCAGGTCGAATTGCTCGTCGGTGAACGCATCCCCCTCGCCGCCCGCATCAATACGGATCGTCTTGGCACCAAGGAACCCGGCTGCGCGAAGGTAAGCCCGGGCATCCCGATAGTTCTTTTCTCGCTCTCCGGGGTCATCTGCCCAAATATGGGGCCCGTCTACGCACAGGTTGGCCAGCACCAATTCGCGCTCATCGAGCGCGTCTCTGACCTTGCGTAAATAATCCTCCTCGATGCCAGGGAGCATGCCATTCCAGATGTCGGCTGATTGGAGGCCATAGCGATACCTGCAGGATTCCAGGTAGCCGAATAGGTCTATCTTGCCTTCCCTCAGCAGTCCATGGAACGAATAGGATGCAATTGAGACGTTCATTGTTCTCCTTCAGAGGGTTGCTTCTTCGAGAACCCGACGCAGCACGTCGGGCACGTCGGTGATGATGGCGTCCACGCCCAGGGCGATCAGGCGGCGCATCTCGTCCGGCTCGTTCACCGTCCAGGTGTTCACCCGGTAGCCGTGTTTCTTTGCCCAGGCCATATAGCGCGCGTCTACCATCGCGTGATGAGGATGACGTGCCTGGTGAGGAGCCAGAGGCGCCAGCCACGCCCGGCGCAAGAGCAGAGGCAAGTCGGGGGCGTACAGTAAGCCCAATGGGATGTGGGAAGCACACCGTCTGGCCCGCCGCAGGGAAAACGGATTGAACGAGGAGATGAGCACGCGGTCGCTCAACCCGCGCTGCTCGATCAGGGCGATCACCGCGCGTTCCAGCCCATTGTCGCGGATGGCGGTGCTCTTCAGTTCGATGTTCAACAGCAGGCGCTCACTCACCGCGTTGAGGACTTGGTCCAGTGTTGGGATGCGCTCGCCGGCGAAGGCCGGAGCGAAGCGACAGCCGGCATCAAGTGTCTGCAGTTGAGCGAGGGTCAGGTCGGCCACGCGGCCGTACCCGTCGGTCGTGGCGTCCACGGTAAAGTCGTGAATGACGACCGGCACGCCATCGGCGGAGAGGTGGACGTCGAACTCGATCCCGTCCGCACCCAGTTCCGCGGCCTTTACGAAGGCGGCCAGCGTGTTGGGGGGTGCTACGGTGCTCGCACCGCGATGCGCGATGTTCAGCACACGCTCGTGAGACAGGAAATCCACTAGATCTCGACAAAGTAGGCCTGGCAGGCGCGGTCAATCAGGTCCTTGCTCAGCGTTGGCGGCACGTTGAGATAACGGGCAATGTCAATCAATTGATCAATGATGTCGCGGGGGTGGCAGGCACGCTTGGGCCGGTTGGGCTTGAGGTAATGCTCCTGGATGAGATAGGCCAGCCCACGATCGTCGTAGGGCACCTTGCGATCCTCGCACATACGGCGGAAGATCTCGCGGTACTCGTCCCAGGTCGGGTCGGTGATCTCGATCTTGTGCCGGATACGCCGCAGGAAGGCCTCGTCTACCAGGTCGCGTGGGGCCAGGTTGGTCGAAAAGACGATCAACACGTCAAACGGCACCTCGATCTTGCGGCCCGTATGGAGGGTCAGATAGTCCACGCGCTTCTCCAGGGGCACGATCCAGCGGTTGAGCAGGTCGCGGGGGCGGGCCTGCTGGCGGCCAAAGTCGTCAATCAGGAGCATTCCACCGTTGGCCTTCATCTGGAACGGTGCTTCGTAGTATTTGTTGTTCTCGTCGTACACCAAATCGAGCGTCTCCAGGGTCAGTTCGCCGCCGGTGACGATAACGGGCCGACGGATGCGCACCCAACGCGGGTCGCCAACACGCGGGGTGGCGGAAGGCTCGTCGGCCAGCACGTGGTTGACGTAGTCGAAGACGCGTATGACTTGGCCACCGACTTCGACGGCGTACGGGATGAACATGGCCTCGCCCAGGATCATCTTGCCGATGCTCTCGGCAATGGCGGTCTTGCCATTTCCGGGGTGTCCAAAGAGAAACATGGAGCGGGCTGAGTTGACCGCCGGGCCCAACTGGGCAAAGGTATTCTCGCTGATGACCAGGTGCGAGAGGGCCTGACGCATGACGCGCTGGTGGACGACCACCTTGCCTAGCGGCTGGCGACGGATTGCGTCCGAGTAAGCGTCTAGCGTCACAGGTGCGGGGCCGGCATACTGGCTACGGTCGAGCGCCTCACGTGCCATCAGTCGCCCTTTCTCGGCGATGGCATACTGGTAGGCCGCCTCGGCAAAGCCGCCGGCGCCTTTCACTTCGCACAGTTTCTCGCGCTTGAGAAACTCCAACACCTGGTCTACTACACCGGCGTAGGGGAGTTTCATGCGTTCGGCCAGTTCGTAGCCGGTGAGGTTGCCTTCGAAGTACATGATCTTGAGCGCCAGGTCGGTAAGGAATCCGAGCCCCAGCCCGGTGTCTCTCACCGATGCAGGCGTGCGCGGGACGAAGGCTTGTGAAGCCGGGGATGCTACTGCTTGTTGCGCCATACCAAAACTCCTGTTGTCCTTATGCCCATCAGTGGGCGTCTCCCAGTGCTTGGCCCACGCGGGCGATTTCTTCTTCCGTGTTATAACAGTGCGGCGAGACGCGGATGTACTGCTCGCGCTGTGAGACGACGACCTTGGCGCGGCTCAGTTTCTGGCACGCTTCGCCCACATCGCCGGGAACCCTGAAGGAGACGATTGCCGAGCGATGCTGCGGCGCCAGGTTACTCGCGATCTCGTACCCGCGTCGCTGAAGGTCCTCGATCAACAGTTCGGTGAGATGGAGTGTCCAGCGTTCGATAGACGGGATACCAACGTCCATCAGGAAACGCACTGCCGCAAGGAGCCCGATCTGGCCGATCAGATTCGGGGTGCCCACTTCGAAGCGGCGGGCATCCCCCACCAGGTTCAGGTTGTAGTCGCGGAAATGATGCGGATCGTCCCCACCGACAACGCCAAGCGGCCCGGCAAAGGGCGGCGTCAGTTGATCCAGCAATTCGCCACGGCAATAGAGGAAGCCCTGTCCTTCCGGTCCCATGAGCCATTTGGGCCCACCACAGGATAGAAAGTCAACGTAACAGGCCCGCACGTCCAGTGGAACCACGCCCAGCGATTGGATACCGTCCACGACGAAATACACACCGTGCTCTCGGCACCAGCCCCCCAGCGCCGCCAAGTCATTCTTGAAGCCGGTGAGAAACTCGACGGAACTGACGGCTACGACACGGGTACGTGCGTCGGCGTGCCGTTCGAGCGCAGCCACGCTGAGCCCGCCCCCATCGTGCGGGATGCAGCGTGCCTCAACCCCGCGATGCTGGAGGTTCATCCAGGGATAGACATTGGCGGGGTATTCCATATCGCAAAAGATCACATTGTCACCAGGCTGGAGCGGCAACGCATTGGCGACGATGTTGATTCCCTCGGCGGTGTTCTGCACAAAGGCAATCTCTTCTGGCGAGCCATTGATCAGCCAGGCCAACACTTCGCGCAGTTCATTGGAGACTTGCTTGTAGCGACGTTCCCGCTCGAATATCACCCCGCGGTCGCTGATGAACTTGGACATGGCGGCGCGCACCGGATCGGACAACGGCGCAATCGCGGCATGATTCAGGTACGTGCAGTGCCTGGTGACCGGGAACGCTTCTCGCAGTGCCTCCACGTCGGGATACTGTACGCGCGCACTTGCACGAACCACGCTGTCCTCCGGATGTTATTATACTATCCTTGAGCAGAAGCGCCAATCAATATGCCCCGATCTCTTTCAGTCGCTCGTCGCTGATGCCAAAGTGATGGGCGATCTCGTGATGTAGGACATGGCGGACAGTCTCGCGGATTTCTACGGCCGAGCGGCAGCGCATCTCGATGGGCCGTTGGTAGATGCTGATCTTGTCAGGCAAGACCAGGCCGTAGCGGTGCGTGCGTTCGGTGCGCGGGACGCCGTGATAAAAGCCCAGGAGGCCTGCCCGATGGCGCACGCCGGCTATCCGCAGCGTCTCGGCGTCGGGCCAGTCCTCGACGACGATCTCGACGTTGTCCAGTTGCTCCCGGAAGGTCTCGGGGAGGGCCTCTAGTGCCTCGGCCACGAGGCGCTCGAACACAAGCCGATCCATAGTAGCCCTATTATAGCACAAGTTCCAGATTGACAGGGGAATGTGAGGCATTGGCGCTAACTCAAGTCGCACCTTGGGGGCTTTCAGCCGGGCGTTTACCTACGTAGACGCCTCTGCCGCGCAGGCGGACATTTGCGGCACCTGGCAAATCAGGGTAGAATGCGCCAGTCGCCAGGCGTATTGGCGAAGGCTCCCCTTGGATGGGAGGACTGCTTTGGAAGAAACGCAAGCCGCGCTTGCCGAACAAAACATAGATGTCGCGCAGGCAGCCGGCATCATTGCATTAGGCAATATCGCCAGCCGCGTGCTAGGTGTGGCGCGCGAGATGGTCAAGTCTGGCCTGTTTGGCGCCGGCGGCAATGTGAGCGCGTGGAACGTGGCCTTTCGCATCCCCAGCATGATCTACGATCTGCTGATAGGGGGAATGCTCAGTTCGGCTCTCGTCCCCGTTCTCTCCGACTATGCGGCACCGGAGCGCCGCGCGGAATTGTGGCGCTTGCTCAGCATCCTGATCAGCCTCGTATCGCTGGTGCTGTGCGGATTTGTCGTGGCAGGGGAATTGCTGGCTCCGCAGATCGTCTGGCTGTTGGCTAGTGGGCTTTCACTCCCCTATCGTGTTTTGGCAACTGAACTCTTGCGCCTGATTCTCCCGGCACTCGTCTTCCTTAGCATCGCCAGCGTGCTCTCCGGGGCCCTCTATGCGCTCAAGCGGTTTGCTTTCCCCGCTTTCACGGCCGCCGTGTTCAACGCTGCGTTGGTGATCGTGGCCCTTGTCGCAGGGCGGCGTCTGGGCGTGCACGCGATGGCCATTGGGATGTTGGTGGGGGCAACGCTGCAGATCGCCCTGCAACTGCCGGGGCTGCGTACAGCCCGGCTGCGGTTCACCCTTGACTTTCGCCATCCCGCTCTGCGCCGCATCGGCAGGCTATACCTTCCCATCATGCTTGGCCTGGTGGTAGACTATTTCGCGGTATCGCTGAGTTACCGCTTGGCCTCCCACATCAGCGACTCGGCCATCCCCTGGATGGAGTACGCGGCGCAGATCATCCAATTGCCGCTCGGCCTGGTTGTCACCGCGGTCTCGATTGCCATCCTGCCCACCCTCTCTCGACAGGCCAGCGCAGAAGACAGAGGCGCATTCCGCGCAACCTTGATACAGGGTCTGCGGTTGGTCGTGGCCCTGGTGATTCCGGCGACGGTCGGCCTCTATGTGTTGGCTAGCCCCATCATTGCTCTCATCTTGGAGCACGGCGCATTTACCCCGACTGACACCATAGGAGTGGCACAAGCATTACGCTGTGCGCTGCCCGGGCTGCTCGCTGCTGCCATAGACCAGCCCCTCATCTTCGCGTTCTATGCTCGCAAGGACACACTGACTCCCGCTCTCGTGGGTGTAGGGGCTACAGTCTTGTACGTCTTGATGGCGCTCACTCCGCTGTGGTTCGGGATATTGACTCTGCCACTTCTGGTGCTGGTCAATTCTTTGAAACTGTCTGCTCACGCGCTGACGATGCTGGTGCTGACCCGGCGGCATCTGGGGGGGATAGGCGGCCATGACCTGGGATCGCTTATACTGAAGGCCACCCTCGCCTCATTGGCGATGGCGAAAGTGGTCTGGGGCGTAACCGGCACCCTGATGCGTATTGCGCCAGCGGGCCTGCTGGGAGAACTCTTGGTGGTGGGTGGCGCCGGTGGGGTGGGGGTGCTGATCTATGGACTCTTGGCGCTGGTGCTGCGTGTTCAAGAGATCCAACTGCTGCGCGTGGCTGTGGGTGACGGGTTACAGCGCTTGACGGGGGGTAGGCGCTAGGTTATAATCCTGCGAGAGGGATCCGTTGAGGAACGAGCGTAGCCAACAACCGGTTTGCCGCACGCGATATGACGAGGCGTATTTCCTGGGCGCCTGCGAAGGCTACGAAGAGTTTGCCGCGAGCGAGGGTGTACAACTCTCGCGCCGCTTGAGCCAGGCGTTCGAGATAGCCGGGATCGCGCCGGGTATGCGGGTGTTGGACGTGGGCTGTGGGCGTGGTGAGATCCTGCGTCGTTGTGCGAGCCTGGGAGCGCGGGCCTATGGCGTGGATTATGCGCCGGTGGCGGCACGGATGGCGCGTAGGCTGGTGGCTTCTGGCGATGCAATAGGAACCGTGGCGGGCGTCTATATGGCAGATGCCAAGCGTCTCCCTTTCCCCTCTGCTTCTTTTGACCGCGTGCTCATGTTCGACCTGGTGGAGCATCTCCGGCCGTGGGAGTTGGCCCAGGCGCTGGCGGAGGCGCGGCGCTTGCTGCGACCCGATGGACGGCTGATCGTGCACACGGCGCCGAATGCCTGGTATGATCGCTACGCTTACCCACTGGTACGGCTGGTGCGCACCGTGATGGGGCAAGGGGCGCGATATCCCAGGGATCCGCGCGCGATCATCCCTGCCAACCTCGATGTGCACGTCAACGAGCAAAGCGCATTGAGCCTGTGGTGGGTGTTGCGGCGGGCGGGCTTTCGCCCCCGGGTGTGGCTGGATTCGCCGCCACAGAACCGTCGGGAAGGATGGGTGTTCCAAGTCGCCCGTCACGTTCTATTCAACTGGCCGCCCTTCCGCTGGTTCTTCGAGCGGGAAGTGTTTGCGGTGGCGGAGCCCGGTGAGGGGAGAGTGCATTCGTGGATGAGGAACTCGCTACATTCGTCGTGGATGAGTTGGGCCAGCACAAGCCGGAAGATGATGTGATCTTTGCTGTAGCCCAGCGCGGGAACATGAATTGGGATGAGGCGTCTCGATTCGTGCAGCAGGTCCAGACTGAACGGCGCACCGAGATTGCGCGGCGGCAAAGCCCGCTGATCTTGATCGTCGCTCTGGTCACGGCTATTGGCGGGGCGGGCCTCGCTGGTTACGTCGCCAGCGCCACTCTGAATGGGGTGATCATCTTCTTTTTGGACCTGCCGATACCCTACCTGGGGAACCTGGTCTACTTCGTCATCGGCATGGCGATGGTGATCGGTGCAGCAGTGGGGCTGGGGGAGATGGTGTCGGATTTGCTTGGGCGTTAGCCCCTTTACAAGTGATATCCTTGCGCAACGAGCAAGAATTTCTGCTACCGAGGACACCACGGTTACACTGAGTACAGAGAGGTACACAAGTTCGTTCCGAGTTAGCGGACGCATATACAACTTGAGGGAGAAGCGCCGATCGCCCTTCGCCCGGTGCGGCGAGGCATAGCGCCGTTATGCCCCAACACCGGGCTGAATAGTCAAGGCCCCCCTGCGGGGGCTGCATAAGCCCGGTAGGGCTTTCATCCGGCTCTGCTGTGTGCTTCGAGATATGTTGCGTCGCTGTGAACCGGCGGCGCTGGGAACATGCCCTCTCTCGCGGGGAGAAAACCCGCCAGCACTGGCTCTTTCAGGCCGGTGCGGCAGGGCCAAGACAATCCACAAAACTGGGAACGTTCCTATGCAACGCAGTGCTAAGGACACAAACGAACACATCGGATGAAAGGGTGGGCGAAATGGCACTTGATACAGGCAAACGCGAGCAGGTTAAGCAGAATTTTCGGCAGTTCCTGCTCAACAGAGCAAACACCATCTGCACTCGCTCCCTATATATCGCGCCGCTGTCGTACGCGCAGTACCCGCAACCGAGTTCCCGGAAAAGCATTCCTTCGCGGGGCGGATGGGTTGGCGATCCCAGTTTCAATCCGTGAAACCCCGTGTTCATCCGTGTCCGACAAATTCGTTGCGGCCGGAGGCCGCGCTATGGCTTTTATCGAGAAGAGTCTGCCAATCGAGAATTTGAACCCGGTTGCCATGGCCGAGGGCAATGCCAAGAAGCCGGTCTATCAGATGCACAAATGGTGGGCACGGCGATTGGGCAGCGTCTTTCGGACGATCACGCTCTCCGTATTTGGCGGTGACGACGAGTCCGAAGTTGCTATCTGGCACAAGTTCTGCAATGGCGCCGATCTACAGGGACGAGTTGTCCTTGACCCGTTTATGGGCGGTGGTACAACGATTGTCGAGGCGTTGCGGCTAGGCTGCAAGGTCATCGGTGTGGATGTCAACCCTGTGGCTTGGTTTGTGACCAAGAAGGAGATCGAACCTGTTGATATTGGGGCGTTAGATGCTGCGTTTCGTGACCTTGAGCGGACGGCGGGCACACGGATCATGGATTATTATCGCACCACTTGCCCAAGGGGACATGATGCTGCTGTAATGTATTATTTCTGGGTAAAAGCCGCTAACTGTGTCAAGTGAGGCGCCAAAGTGCGGCTTTTCCCTAACTACGAATTGTCGCGACGCAATCATGGCAATGTCTGCTGCTGCCCCCATTGTCTGCAGATCATCGAGACAGTGGGGCATGATCCGAATACGACATGTCCTAAGTGTGGCACGGTCTTTGATCCTCGCAAAGGTGTGTCAGGGCGGGGTGAGTTTCGATGTCCGGAATGTGGCGAGCGACAAAGGTTGCTAGATGCGGTTGTACGTAAGGGGGCTGCCCTTGCCCTGGAGCTGCATGCCCTGGAAGCATATTGCGAGGCCTGTGGGCGATTCTTCAAGCGCGTAGATACCGGCGATCTGGAACGATGGGAACGGGCGAAGGCAGAATTCGAGCGTTGCAAAGAGAACCTGTTATTTCCACGCCAAGCCATCCCGATAGAAGGGCGTAGTGACCCACGCCCCGTCAATCACGGCTACACACATTTCTGGCAGATGTTCAATGAGCGCCAGTTGCTCTGCTTGTCCATTCTTCTCGAACAGATTCTCAGGATTCCAGATCAGAACATCCGCGAGTTGATGTTGATCGCATTTTCGGATTGCCTGGATGCCAACAATATGTTCTGCAAGTATGAGATCGAATGGCACAAGATTTCGCTGTTCTTTGGGTTGCATGCCTATCACCCGATCGAGCGCCCAGCTGAAAACAACGTGTGGGGCACGGTGTTTGGGCGGGGCACGTTTGCCAAGTGTTTCGAGAAAGTGCGCAGGGCAAAGGTCTACTGCCAGAGACCATACGAGCGGCTCTTGAACCTACGCGGTGAGCGTTATAGCCAATACACAGATGGTGAACGCATCGAAGGGCAGTTGGTCAGTAGTTTTGATGAGTTGGGACACATTGACCATGGTGCACTATTGCGTTGCCAGAGTGCCGAAGACTTGAGTTTCGTGCCCGACAACTCTGTTGATGCAATCATCACAGATCCGCCGTACTTTGACAATGTGCAGTACTCTGAGTTGGCCGACTTTTTCTACGTTTGGCTGCGTCTTGCTTTAAAAGATACCTACCCGTGGTTTCAGCCCGAATTATCGAGCCGTCCGAACGAGATCGTGAAGAATGATAGGTTGGGGAAAACGACGGACTTTTTTAACGAGGGTCTGCGGCGGGTATTCATTGCCTGTCATCGCGTTCTCAAAGATGATGGGCTGCTCGTGTTCACATTCCATCACAACCAACTATGGGCCTGGGAAGGGATCGCCGAACTCTTGCTGGATGCGGGTTTCTATGTTTCGGCTACGCCTGTTGTGCGATCTGAGGGTAAGAGTGGGTTTCATAGCAGCAAGGGCAACATACGATACGATTGCATTCTTGTATGTCGCAAACGACCGAGCCTCCTGGCAGAGTCCAGTTTCCAGCACACAGTGTGCCAGCCATCTCGATTGGCCGAGGTTGTTCCGGCCCAAGCCGAGTTTCGTACCGAGAGTGGGCCTGGCCCGGACAGGCCTGAATCAAACAGGCGCTCAGTCGGTGAATTCTTGCCCAACGGGCAAGAACTTGGGTCGGAGCCCGCTTGGCCGGCATTGAAAAGGCTCATCCTTGAAGATGCAGTGCTCTGGACGAGGCGTACACTTCAATCGGGTGTGCCTGTCAATGAAGTTGATGTGTTTACAATCGTTATGGGTAAGACAGTTGAACACTATACAAAGGCGCTTGTCAACGGAGGACATGGCTATGAGGTAACCTTACCTGTCGCATTAAGTGAGATGGAGGACCTCGTCCGACGGGTTGGGGAGATAGTTCAGGTAGGGCAGGCTGATGGCGATCAAGCCTGCATAGAAAAAGTAAAACAATTTTCGTTATTTGTGTTGGAATCAAGGGCCAAGTACGGGACTTGATCGGTGGCAGAGATTACGAGAACTGAAGTTTAAGCGGTAGAGATTTTGACCTTGAGCAAAGATGAAAGACCGTCGTCCCGTTGATGAACTGACCATCGAGGAACTCGAGGAGGTGCTGCGCATCCGTAAGGCGGAGGCGCGGATGGAACGGCTACGTCGCTTGGGCAAGCGGGTTGAGTCCGTGCCCTTCGATCCGCTGGCCCCTCCGCCGGCCGAGCCTCGGCCGCTCTCGTTGCCGACAGACTATCGGCGCTTTGTGGATGCAGGTGCCACGGCGCAACACCGGCCCCAGGCGCTGGATGAGAGCCCCCTCGAGGAACGACCCGGGCGACAGCCCCATCGTATCCGCTGGGACTGGGTGCGTGACAAGAGCCTGTTGGTGATTGAGATAGGCGTGCTGGTCGGGCTGATCCTGGTCCTTGTCAGTACTCTCCTGACGTTGCGTGAGATCAACCGAGAATCCACTCTGGCTCAGCAGGCGCAGTTGCCCACATTGGTGCCCACACCCTTGATCCGGGTGGCGATCTTGCCGAGCGGTCATACCCCGCCCAATTCGCCCGGCGGCCCCGCGCCCGCGGAGGTACCGGCTCATCTGCGCGGCTTGGTGGAGGCGATCACGCCGCTGCCAATGCCCACGCGGGGCCCGGAGCAGGCCGTCCGCATCCGCATCCCGGCCATTGGCGTGGATGCCCCAGTGGTAGAGGGGGATGATTGGGAAACCCTCAAACAGGGCGCTGGTCATCACATTGGCAGTGCCAATCCGGGCGAGAGGGGCAACTGCATCATCTCGGCTCACAATGACATCTACGGCGAAATCTTCCGTGATCTGCCAAAACTCGACCTGGGGGACGAAGTGCTGCTCTATACGGTAAGTCAAGTCTACCGTTACGTCGTCACCCAAAAGCGCGTCATCGAGCCAACAGAGGTCAGCGTGATGTATCCCACTTCCAGTCCTGTGCTGACGCTCATTTCTTGTTACCCGTATGGAATTGACACCCATCGTATCGTGGTCATTGGGGAACTGGAACCGTAGGAGGAGATATGGCAAAGAAATCGCGCCGTGCGCGCAGGAGGCAAGTGCGCCTTTCGCCCGCTCAGATGGTGCGGCCCACCGTGGATGAAGCGCCCGTCCCTCCCTCCGCTGTGGTCCCGCTGCGCCCACTGCCGGCGGGGATGGTGTCGGCGACAGATGATCTGCGTGAGGAATACCGGTACGTGATCGCTGACCTCAAACGTATCGGCGTCCTCGCCGTGATTATGCTGGTGGTGTTGATCGCCTTGGCATTGCTGCTGACGTGACACGTGATGCGTGTGACTTGCTCTCACGCATCACGTCTCACGCATCACGTTTGCCGAGCGCCCCTGTACCAGCGCGGATAATCCCCACGATACCCCCCAGTGAACCGCGATCGCCAGCCACAGGTTCTGCGTCAACAGGAATAGCACGCTGCTGACGACGGCCAGTGCTCCGCGCATCAACTGCACCGGGGCACGTCGTGGATCATCCAACCCTGTCCGCCAGCCTGGATTGAGCGTGGCTTCTAACCCCGCTAACGCCAACCCGGCCCACGCGCCCCAGTACGTTCCCCAGGCTTGTGCCTCTCCTACGACGACGAAGGCATTGCGGTAGAAGGCCCAATGGACCTCGTGATAGAGGGCTTCTCGGAGGCATGCCCAGCCGGAGGGCCGGTGTTGGAAGAGCACGGTGTCCTCACGGGCGGCACCGAGCGCCCGACGATAGGTCCACCAGCCCAGTGCCAGTAGTGTCCAACTGCCCACGCCGAGTGCCACTGCCCAGCCCAGGCTGCGCGTCCAATCGGCCCATCGTTCGGCCGATGTGGCGCTCATCGCCGCGCTGCCCCATAGTCCCAGGTGTCTCTCGACAAGGGCATCGTGTCCGAGCAGTAACGCGGCGAGGGGGAGACCGATATAGTAGAGCAGGCGGAAGAACTGAAGCAGCCAGCGGGAGAAACGCCAACTGCTCAGGCGAGCCGCGCTCGATATGAGCCGGGTCGCAAAGCGACCGGCTGCACCGGTCCGAGGTCGAGAGAGTCCCCACGAGAGGTTGGCCCAGAGGACGGCCAGTAGCCACGAACCGGCCAGCCAAAACCAGCGTTCATGCCAAACTGCGGCCAGTTTGGACATGCGCCTATCTCCTGAGTGGTACGGTCAGGGTAACCCGAGTTCCTTTGCCAGGGGCCGAGGTAATGGCAAGTTTGCCGCCGACTAGTTCAGCCCGTTCATGCATATTGATGATGCCCAGGCTGCCACGCTCGTCGTAGCCGATCTGGATTGCATTCACATCGAATCCACAGCCATCATCTTCCACTTCGGCGACAAAGGTGTCCCCTTGAACGCCAAGCCGTACCCAGATATTCTGGGGGTGAGCGTTCTTGCGCGCGTTGGTGATCCCCTCCTCCACGATGTAGAAAATGATGCCCTGGGCATTTTGGTCTAGTACCTGGTCCACCCCCAGCGGGGCTTCCAGGTGGATAGGCGTGGGGTCTGTCTCGACCAGTTTGACGATGTACTGCTCCAGGGCGGCTCGCAGCCCTTGGGTTTCGAGGATCAATGGTCGCAGCGTGAAGAGCATATGGCGGATTTCCTTCGTCGTACGACGGGCCAGTTCTTCGATCCGCCCCAGTTCCTCGGCGATCTCCCGTGGTTCGTTGCCCCGTTCGAGCATCAGCCGCGCGTAATTCAGCCGCATGGCGATGGCAGCAATGCTCTGGGTAGGGCCATCGTGCAGGTCGCGGGCCAGTTTCTTGCGCGCGTCCTCCTCTACGGTGACGATGCGCTCCTTTTCTTCGATCAGGCTCTGATAGAGCCGAGCGTTCTGCAGGGCGACAATGGCCTGATTGCAGATGGCGGTAAGCAGGTCCTGATAGTCTTGGGTGTAGGTGCCGGGCCGGGGGGTGCCAAAGACCACGGCCCCAAAACTCTCGAACCCGGCTCGCAGTGGCACGACGATCGCTTGTCGGCAGCCGTGCATCACGACGAGTTGGCTCAACTCCGGGTCGGCGGTCGGGTTGTCCACGACGACAGGCTCTGCCGTCTTCAACGCCTTGGCCAACGCACCCGCCTGGCCTCTGAAGGTGGCATTCTGATCCCGCGGCGGGAGGTGTCGTGAGGCTACGATGCGCAGGTCATTATGGCTGCTGAACAACAATACCATTCCGGCATAGACTGGGTTGGATGTGCCCAACTCACGCATCCCAGCCTCGCCGACTTCGAGCACGGCCTCCAAGACCTTGTTGTAGTTCAGCGTAGCGCTCAGAGTGCTCGCCAGTTCAAAGACCACTCGCGAGTGCTCCTGGGCGGCGCGTAGCCTGCGCAGTTCGGCCTCCTCCTCAAGGCGGCGAGCGCGGGCGAGGGCCTGCTTGACCCGATCACCTACCAGGCCGCTGATCAGGGCTGCCAGCAGCAGGATCAGGGAACGGGCAGCGAAGGAGAGCAGAGCCGCCTCGAGCGTCTGGGCTGGCGCGAGGAAGTAGCCAAACAAGCCGCAGACCACCACGATCGAAATAGCGACCAGCATGCTGATGCCCCAGGGGAAGCGCAGTGCTGCGGTGAGGATGGGGAACAAGGCGAAGAACAGGAGTGGGCTCGTCAGACCGCCGGAGGAGATGATAAAACCGATGGTGAGGAGCGTGTCAACCAGCAATGTTATCGCTGGCATGAAGCGCGGGAGGGTGCCCAAGTAGAGCAGCATCATAATGGCGACGTTGTAGAGAGCGGCGATCGCCAACAGGGTGATCTGGGGAATGAGTGATGCCGCATCTAGACCGCCAGTCTGATCGAGCAGACGATCTAGGAAACTTACGAGGGCTACACTGACCAGGAGCAGCCACCGCAGGTTGCTGATCAGCCAGTCTACCTGGATGCGCTCCTTGGCGCTGTGAAGTGTGAGCATTACTTCAGTCTATACCAAAAGAGGCCGCGGAGGGGGCGGGGATTCGTGGGGCCGCGGCCTGCAACTGGGCAGTGGGCGCGAAGGGACTCGAACCCCTGACCTCTACAATGTGAGTGTAGCGCTCTAACCGGCTGAGCTACGCGCCCCTGTTGATCAAATTATAGCACCGAACCGGCAAAGTGCAAGTCTCAGTAGATCCGATTTGTCACCCTGAGCGGAGCGAAGGGCCTCGTTCTTGGCTTTCAGCAACGAGATTCCCTTCGACTTCGCTCAGGGCAAGCCTCGGCGCTTCGCGCCTCAGAATGACACCT
>FWPU01000542.1_pt1 | contig 35039 bp, 30 predicted proteins | sample 2228361 | NCBI WGS metagenome assembly FWPU01 (sample SAMEA103939777, study PRJEB20133) | metagenome
TAGGAGAGGGAAAGATTCCGCAACGCGCAAGCAAGGGTGAGGTTTGCACGGCTCGGAATGAAAAACACACTTTAATAGCACTACCGATTGTTGAGGATTGAGGTGTCAGAGGCGAGCCATGAACGCGGTCAGATTTTCTTTTTCGGAGAGGTTGAGTTTTCGTCTGATGTTGCTCCGATGTTCAAGTGCCGTGCTTGTTGAAATAAAAAGCAATCGGGCGATTTCCTTCGTTGAATGTCCGAGTTTGAGCATTGCACTTACCTTCAATTCCGTCGGCGAGAGGGAGGGAAATCGCCTTGATAAATAAGTCATAAACTCTGGGTGTGTTTTCACAAACTCTCGTTCAAATACTTCCCAAGTTTTCTCAGGATTGAGCTCCCGCTCCATTGCCGAGAGGCGTTTTTCCAAAGACTCAAACGCACCAGACGACAGACGCGCTCTTAAATCCAAGAGCCGATTCTTCATCTCCGTCTGCGTCTGTGCCTCCTCTATCAAAAATCGCGTTATTGTTCGCAATGCTTTCTCTTTGGCTTGAAGTTCCTGACGAAGTGCGTCGTTCTCTTTCTCTTTCCGCTCCACTTCATACTGTATCTGCAAAACTTTCAACCGCTTATCCGACTCCTCGTTGAACATCTCTTTGTCCAATTCATAAAATCGCTCAAAGTGCATGAGTGCTTTTGCGTCTTCTCCCCGACTTGAATAAATGTCGGTTAGCTTTTGATGAAAACCCACAACCAACGCTTTGGCTTGAATGCGTTCGCCTTTTGAGACGGCTTGCGTCAAGGCGTCTATCGCGGATTCCATCTTGTTTTGACGCACGTATAAGTCTGCGAAGTATCCCAACGCCTGCGCAATGTGAAAGTCGTCTCCGACCGTTCGCAAGCAGTCCAGCCCTTCTTTCAAGCATTTTGACGCACGTGGATTTTCTTTGAGTTCGAGATAGGCTTTGCCTTTTTCAATGAGCACCATGCCTTTGGCGTCTTGAATTTGAAGGGCATCGCAAATTTCAAGGCTTGCGTTAAAAACGGTGAGGGCTTCGGCAAACCGCCGTGTATCGCTGAACGTGGTTCCGATGTGGTAAAGGGTGAGGGCTTCATTGGGTTTATCGGCAATGCGGCGAAAGATGGCGAGGCATTTTTGATAAGCTTCAAGGGCTTGTTCATGATTGACGAGGCGGTCATACATCATACCGATGCTTCTGAGGCAAAGCGCGACGCCTTGCTCGTCGCCAAGTTCTTCTCTTAGAGCAAGGCTTTTGTAGTAATAAGAGAGCGCGGCGGAAAAGTCGGAAAGTTTCGTGTAAATGACGCCGATGTTGCGGAGCGTCATGGCTTCCGCCGATTTATCGCCGACTTCGCGCATCAGATTCAAAGCGACGATAATACGATGCAAGGCTTGGGGCAGATGTCCTTCTTTTTCGGAAAGTGCGCCGAGATTCACCAGTGCCCGCGCTTCGCCGCGCTTATCTTTGAGCGTTTTTGAAAGCGCGAGGGCTTGGGTGTAAAACTGTTTTGCGGCGGGAAAATCGTAGCGCATCGTGCAAATGTTTCCCAAACAGTGGAGGGCTTCTCGCTCGCCGTTCAGGTCGCCGAGTTGCGCAAAAAGGCGATGGGCTTCGTCGATATGGCGTTGAGCGTCGGCGTAGTTGTTGGCTCGCAGCGTCGCATAGCCGAGATTAAATAAACTCCTTGCTTCTGCGTTTGCATCACGGAGCAAGCGAGAAAGGGCGAGTGCTTCTCTTGAAAGAGCTAATCCTTTCTGAACATCAGCAAGCGTAAAGTGCTCCGCCTCTCGATTGAGTGTTGAAAGCCGCTCTTTCAATGCCGCGTCGTTTCGTCTGTGTTCGCCGCGTTTGGTTGGTGCGTTCGGCATCGTCGTTTTCTTAAAACTTGACGGTGATTTCTAAAAAGATAGGGAATCGGCGCGAGACGTCGCGGGGGAAACGCCGCTTCATTGAAATCGGCGTATATTTAGGTTCAACATCAATTTTTCTCTTGTATGTCAAAACCAACAACAGTCATTACGGGTGGTGCAGGCTTCTTGGGCTCGCACTTGTGCGACCGCTTTCTTGCCGAAGGGCATCGGGTCATCGCGATTGACAACCTCATCACGGGTTCTGCGGAAAACATCGCGCATCTTTTCGGCAATCCCAATTTCAAATTCATTCAACATGATGTAACGGAGTTCATTTACGTCGAGGGTGATGTGCAAAACGTGCTTCATTTTGCCTCGCCCGCTTCGCCGATTGATTACTTGAAAGTCCCGATTCAAACGCTCAAAGTCGGTTCGCTCGGCACACACAAGGCGTTGGGATTTGCAAGAGCGAAAAAAGCGCGATTTATGATTGCGTCAACTTCGGAAATTTACGGCGACCCGCACGAGCATCCGCAAAAGGAAACTTACTGGGGAAACGTCAACCCGATTGGATTGCGCGGCTGTTACGACGAAGCCAAGCGATTCGCCGAAGCCATGACGATGGCGTATCATCGCCATCACGGGTTAGATACGCGGATTCTGCGCATTTTCAACACTTACGGCGAGCGTATGCGCCTCGATGACGGACGCGCTCTGCCGTCATTTGTCGGCTCCGCCATTCGCGGCGAAGATATGACGGTGTTCGGCGATGGCTCGCAAACGCGCTCCTTCTGCTACGTCTCCGATTTGGTTGACGGCATTTGGCGGTTGCTTCACACACAGACGCACGAGCCCGTCAACATCGGCAATCCGAGTGAAATCACGATTTTGGATTTTGCCAAAGAAGTGCAAAAAATTATGAAGGAACTCACAGGCAAAGAAGTTGGAATTACGTTTAAGCCGTTACCTGCTGACGACCCGAAGCAACGCCGTCCTGACATTACCCGCGCCCAAGAACTGCTCGGCTGGGAGCCCAAAGTCGATCGCGCCGAAGGATTGCGCCGCACCATTGAGTTTTTCATCAACAAAACTCATGCGGTTGTGCAATGACTTCATCGTCGCAATCCCTTGAATTTCGTGTCTCGAAGGCACTCAAAGCCAAGTTGCTCGAATACAGCATTGTCAAAACATATCGCGCAGGCGACGTCATTTTGAGCGAAAACGCACACATTCGCTCGATTCCCATCGTCAATCAAGGCGCGATTCGCGTGATGCGCACGGAAAAAGATGGACGCGAAATTTTGCTCTACTATATCACTGCTGGTGAGTCGTGTATTATGTCGTTCTTGGGCGGCTTGCACAACGAAACCAGCAAACTCAAAGCCGAAGTCGAAGAAGATGCGGAAATTCTATTTCTCCCAATTGAAAAAGTCCCTGAACTGATGCGCGAGTATCCTGAATGGTTAGATTACATTTTCAAACTCTATCACAAACGCTTTGAAGAACTTTTGGAAGTCATCAACGCGGTTGCGTTCAAGAAAGTCGATGAGCGGTTGCTTTTGCTTCTCAACAAAAAGGCAGACCTCTCGCAAAACAAAACGATTACGGCAACCCATGAGCAACTTGCAAACGAACTTGGGACGGCGCGCGTCGTTGTCTCTCGGCTTCTCAAACAGTTGGAGATGAACGGCGTTGTGAAATTGGGTCGGAACAAGATTACGCTTTTGCGGTAATTACTTTCGCTTCCACTTCCACATTTCGTTGTAAGGATTGATGGGCTTTGGCAGACCGTCTTTTCCGATTTGCAGAATCATCAAGTGAAGATGCGTCGGCGAGCGACGTTTGAAGGCGTGAAATCCCGTGCGTCCGACTTCGCCAATCGGCGTGCCGCTGACGAGGCAATCGCCAAGTTTGACGAACACGCTCCGCAAATGCGCGTAGTAGAAGAGCCGTTTTGAGACTGTGTCGTAAATCCAGACGTATTTTCCGCCGCGCAGTCGGCTGGTGTCGCTCCACTCGGTTTTTACCTCAACGACAATGCCGCTTGAAACGCTCAAAACACGCACAGGCTCTTTGGTTCGGTCATCGAGTTCATCTTGATTATCGTCCAAAATAAAAATGTCGTGGGCGGGGTGTGGATTGTGTCGAGTTTTAGCGAAGAAGTCGAAGCCGTAGGCGCGGTAGCCGCGTCCATTTTCTCCGACCGCATGTGGCGAGTAGCCCTCGATTGGAAATCGCCACTCCTTTTGCGACGAAATCCCTCGATGACTGCGCGCAAAGTAATCCTCCAAATCGGCAATCACTTTCTTGAACTTAATCATCGCTGAATCTTTGGTGATTGATTCGGCGCGAATCTGTTGTTGAAGTGCGACAAAGTCTTCGCACGGCTTGCACTCGGACGCCGCCGTTGAATCCAACAAGAGCATGGACAGAACAAGCCACATCACTGCTTCACGAGGCAATCAATTTTTGAATGATGGTCTCTGGTTTGATGCCGTCGGCTTCGGCACTGAAATTGGTGAGAATGCGATGTCGCAACACAGGAAGCGCGACGCTTTGAACATCGGCAATTTCTGGCGTGAAGCGTCCTTGAAGCAGACAGCGCACCTTTGCCGCCAAGATGAGATACTGCGAGGCTCTCGGTCCTGCGCCCCAACTGACGAACTGTTTGACGTCGGGATTTTGGGTGCGGTTTGGTCGCGTTTTATCGATGAGCCGCACAGCATACTCAACCACATTATCGGCAACCGGCACTTGGCGCACAAGTTTTTGGTAGGCTAAAATTTTTTCTGCGTTCATGACGCGCTTGAGTTCGGGCTTGTAGGCGGAAGTCGTCGATTTGACGATGGCGATTTCTTCTTCAATCGTCGGGTAATCAATCCACAAATTGAACATAAAGCGATCGAGTTGCGCTTCGGGCAGTGGGTAAGTGCCTTCTTGCTCGACGGGGTTTTGCGTGGCTAAAACGAAAAAGGGTTCGGGCAGTTGGTAGCGTTTGCCGCCCGAAGTAACCTGATGCTCTTGCATGGCTTCAAGCAAGGCGGCTTGGGTTTTCGGCGGCGTGCGGTTGATTTCATCGGCGAGCACCACATTGGCGAAAATCGCGCCTTGAATGAACTTGAAAAATTTGCGCCTCGTCTCATGGTCTTCCTCGAGAATCTCCGTGCCTGTAATGTCGGAAGGCATCAGGTCGGGCGTGAATTGAATTCGACTGAATTGCAAATCCAACACTTTTGCCAACGTTGAAACGAGCAAGGTTTTTGCAAGACCGGGCACACCGACCATCAAGCAGTGCCCGCGCGCCAGCACGGTCATGACGAGTTGCTCGATGATTTCATCTTGTCCGATGATGACCTTGTGCATCTCGGCTTTGAGCGATTTGAAATCGTCGGAAAGTTGTTCGGCAAGTTGTAATTCGGTTGAAGTGGCGACTGACATAAACTTTAAGAGATGATGTTTCCTTCTGCATCTTCAACAGAAAGCGCGCCAAAGCGTTCCACTTGCGGGCGCACGGCGGCTATATCGCCCGCAATCACAAACGCAAATGATGTTGGGTGAAGATGTTTTATGAGCATATCGTGAATGTGCTGACGCTCAACGGCGTTCAGAACTTCAATGTAAGTGTTGTAGTAGGATTTTGGCAACCCATAGAGTTCCACATTTGCAAGCCTGACTGCGACCGAAGCCGGCGATTCATTTTGAATGACGAAATTTCCCGTGATATATCGCTTTGCCGCATGAAGTTCCTTTTCGCTCACGCCCTCTTGCAACAAGCGATTGACTTCAAAGAGGATTTGCTCGATGGCTTCTCCGGTTACGTTGTTTCGCACTTGGGTTGAGATGTTGAAATCGCCTGCCAGCCGAAGCGCGTCGAAGCCACTTCGAATGCCGTAGGTAAATCCTTGCTTTTCGCGCAAGTTCATGTTGAGCCGTGAGCCGAAGTATCCACCCAAAATCATGTTTGCCACATAAAGCGGGATAAAATCTTCGTGATTGCGCGCAATAGAAAGATGCCCAATGTTCAAAACGGATTGCACGGCTCCATCTTTTTTGACGAGTCGAACTTCATTTTGCGTGCGCATTCTTGGCAACTCAAATTCAGGCTCTTGTATTTGACGCGACGCCCACATTCCGAAATGCTTTTCCAACAGCGTTATCACGGTTGCCGTATCGACATCGCCCGCCACCGTCATGAAGGCACGATTTGGCAGAAAATACTTTTGATAAAACTCAAGCAGTTGCTCGCGCGTCAATGCCATCAAGGATTCTCGCGTGCCGAGCGACGGATTGCCGTAGGGGTGAGGCGCATAGATTAACCGATTGAACGCTTCGGAAGAAAGTCGCGTGGCATCGGCTTTTGAAAATTGAAGCCGATTTAAACTCTGCTGACGCACAAACTCAATCTCGCTTTCCACAAACGCTGGATTGCGCACCACATCGGAAAGAATCTCTAAACCTTTTTCTAAATGCTTGCTCATAATGTTCAGCGAGATGCTTCCGAAATCAATAGAACTGCTCGCCATCAATTCCGCTCCTAAAAATTCAATCTCTTCGGCGAGTTCTTTTGCCGTGCGCTTGTGCGTTCCTTGTTGAAGAAGTGCGAAGACAAATGAAGAAGCTTTCAGCGTTGCACCATCTAACACCGAGCCTGCCTGCACATAGAGGCGCACATTTACCAACGGCACATCGTGCTGTTCATAGAGCATCACCTTTAAGCCGTTTGAAAGCATGTGTTCAACGGTATCGGGAAACGAGGCGTGGATTGGGTTAGGATTGATGGGCGCGATTCGGCGATCAAGTATGCTCATAACTTGTGAAATGAAAAAGGGACTTTTGCAGTCCCTTCAAAGATAATCAAAACACGGGTGTTTCTTCATAGATGCCGAACTCTTGACGCAAGACGTCGCAAATTTCGCCGAGCGTTACATAGCAATGCGCCGCTTCAATAAGTGGTGGCATCAGGTTTTTGCCGTCGCGTGCCGCTTGTGCAATCGCTTCAAGTGCCGCTTTCACTTGTTCGTGATTACGCGAGGCTTTGACTTCCTTTAAGCGTTTGATTTGTCGCTCCTCTGCTTCTTTTGTGATTTGCAAAATCGGAATATCAATTTTTTCATCTTTCTCGACAAACTCATTGACGCCGACGATGATGCGCTCTTTGCGGTCGAGTTCTTGCTGGTATTTGTAGGCGGCGTTGGCGATTTCTTTTTGCATGTAGCCTTGCTCAATGGCTTCAACGACGCCGCCGAGTTTCTCAATCGTTTCAAAATACTTTTCGGCTTCTTGCTCCATTTTTTCGGTGAGGGCTTCGACATAATAACTGCCGCCGAGCGGATCGACGGTGTTTGTAACGCCGGTTTCGTAGGCAATGATTTGCTGTGTGCGAAGCGCGATGCGCACGGCTTTATCTGATGGAAGCGCGAGGGCTTCGTCCATTGAGTTCGTGTGCAGTGATTGTGTGCCGCCGAGCACTGCCGCTAAGGCTTGAAGCGCGACGCGCACAATGTTGTTTTCGGGTTGTTGGACAGTGAGCGTGCAGCCTGCGGTTTGCGTGTGGAATCGCAGTTGCCACGAGCGTTCATCTTTTGCGCCGTATTTGTAACGAAGCCGTTTTGCCCAAATTTTTCGCGCCGCTCTAAACTTGGCGATTTCTTCGAAGAAATCGTTGTGCGAATTGAAGAAGAAGGAAATGCGCGGCGCAATTTCATCGACATCGAGCCCAGCGGCAATCGCATGCTCGAGGTAGCAAAATCCGTCGGCAAGTGTGAAGGCAAGTTCCTGAACCGCCGTCGAGCCCGCTTCTCTGATGTGATAGCCTGAAACGGAAATGGGATTGAACTTCGGCATTTCTTTGACGCAGTAGGCGAACATATCGGTTACAATGCGCATTGAGGGCTTGGGCGGGAAGATATATTCCTTTTGGGCAATGTATTCTTTCAAAATGTCGTTTTGAATCGTGCCGCGCACCTGCTTCAAATTGCACCCTTGCTTTTGAGCAACGGCAATAAAGTAGGCTAATGCTACCATCGCCGTCGAGTTGATGGTCATTGAAGTTGAGACTTGCTCTAAATTGATACCATCAAAAATCACCTCCATATCGGCAAGCGACGAGACCGAAACGCCGCAAACTCCAACTTCTCCAGATGCAAGTGGCGCGTCGCAATCCCAGCCCATCAAGGCAGGCAAATCAAATGCAACCGAGAGTCCTGTTTGTCCGCGTTCCAGAAGAAACTTGTAGCGTTGGTTGGTTTCTTCGGGCGTTGCAAAACCAGAAAAGAGCCGCATCGTCCAAAGTTTCCCACGATAGAGATTGTTGTGAATTGAGCGCGTGTAAGGGAACTCGCCGCTGTTGCCGATTTCAGTTGTATAGTCAATGTGCGCCGTGTCGAGCGGCGTGTAGAGCGGTTTGATTTTTTCCCAGCTCAGATTTTCATACTTAGCAGGCAGTTCTTTCGTGGCGCGATTTTTCTCGATCCAGCGTTGATAGTCAGCCTCGAGTTTCTCAAAGTCGGTTGCAAAGTGTGTATCGGTTGCCATAGTTGGAATTGGAATGAGATAGTTTAGGTTGCTTCAAGCAAGTTAGTTATTGGTTTCGTGATTTTACAAGTTGCGTCGTAAAAAAACACCAATGCACCATTCACCATTGCTTTTTGTATGCGAACAGACAAATTAGCCTATCTTGTTTTCAAACGCGAGCCAAAAGGATTTTTTTCGCTGATTGACCGAAATTTAAATGATGCGGAAAAGTATCTCTTCAAATCGGTTGAACTCAAAGAAACTTCCTTTCGCATTGATGCGATTTTTCAGCCGAAATCTGGTGATGACATCACCTACTTCGTCGAGGTTCAGTTCCAACCTGATGAAGATTTTTATGGTCGCTTTTTCGCGGAGATTTTTTTGTATTTGAGACAGTTCGATGTTGTGGATTGGCAAGGCGTGGTGATTTATCCAAGTCGCACGGTTGAAACGAAGAAAACTCGCGTGTATCGCAAGTTGCTCGATATCGGTCTCGTCAAGCGGATTTACTTAGACGAACTGCCCATTCGCAAAGGCGACCCGTCTCTTCTTTTCAAATTACTCATTGAGCCTGAACAAAGCGCGCCACAACTTGCCCGCGACATCGTTCAAGATTCCACGTTATATTTAGATGTTGTTCAGCAAATTCTCTTTTACAAATTCAAAGACAAAAGTCGAAAGGAGATTATGAAAATGCTCGGCATTGAAGAGGAAATCCTACGCGAAACCCGCGCCTTTCAAGAAATCTTAGCGGAAGGCAAAGAAGAAGGCAGAGCCCAAGGTAGAATTGAAGGCAAGATTGAAGGCAAGATTGAAGGCAAGATTGAAGGCAAGATTGAGGGCAAGATTGAAGGCAAACTTGAAACTGTGCCGTTGCTCCGACGCTTGGGCTTATCTGACGAGCAAATCGCAAAAGAACTCGGTTTGTCAATCGATATCGTTCAGCGCGTTCCAACATCATAAAGTTATTTCTGCGCAACCCCCTATGCTGTTCTTTCTTTGCTCAAATCGTAACTGACACCCTTCCATTGCACCGTGCGGCTAAACAGAATGATAAACGGCACAAGGAAGACAAACGCGTAGTAATACATCTCAAACAACATAAAGTATCGCACGAGCCATATTTCACGGAGTTTGATGAGCACAGGAAGGATTATCATCAAATCTGACGCAAACTTTATCCCCAGCACTGCAATCGCTTGTTCAATCGGCATCAGGAAAAAAGCAAGAATACTGAACAGATGCACGAGAAACATCAGCAAGGCGAAAAAACTATGAACGGCACTTGCATCTAAACCGCCGAGCGTCCATCGCTTTTTTTGTGCATAGAGGTCAGCGAGGGTTTGCATTGGTTCAGTGAAGTTGTGCGTTTCGTAAAGTGCGGGGAAGACGATTTTCCAGCGCGACTTCAAAATGGCTTGAAAGAGTGCGAAATCTTCCGTGATACTGAATTTGATGTTTTCATACCCGCCAATTTCGTGATAGGTTTGTTTGCGAAAGGTGAAGTTGTTTCCGATGCCACCAATCGGAAAGCCGATTGACGCGCGCCCCGAACTGACGCCCAGGATGTAACACCAATCGAGCGACTGCATCGCCGAAAACCAGTTATCACGTTTGGTTTTATCTAATTCTTTTGGAATGGTGATACCGCAGACAAGCCCGACATCGTCGGTGAAAAATTTCAGTGTTTCTTTCACCCAAGTTTTTTGAACGATGCAGTCGGCATCGGTGAGGAAAATGAATTCGCCTTTTGAGCGTTCAACGGCTTGATGAACGGCATTGGCTTTGCCACGAATTTTTCGATGTTGGTCGGCGCGATGCAAACGCACGAAAGGAAAACGTTGAGCATAGTCTTCAACAATCTCGGGCGTTTTATCGGTTGAAGCTCCGTCGCTGATGATGATTTCAAAGCGGTCGGGTGGATAATCAATCTCAACGAGTGAGTCGAGGGTTCGCGCGATATTTTCCTGCTCGTTGCGAGCGGCAACAATGACGGATACAAACGGCAAGGTATCGGGCAATGGCCTTCGTTTTGCCAATCGTGTCAGTCCCCAACAAAATAAGGCAGATTGAATCAGGTAAAATGCCAGAAGTGCAGTGGTGATAGCCAGAAAGAAGGTCATTGCGACGAGGTTTAGTTTTTTTGCGAGCGCGCCGTATATTTGCGGCTTTCTAAATCAAACCGATTGCAAACAACACAAATTTCACGAGCGCGCGACGGTTGGCGCGCCTGAAACTAACATATTTCATCTGAACTCTTCAATATGGTCATGAACAAAATGCGCGAAAGCGCGAAATGGCTTTTCATCGTCCTCATCGTTGCCTTCGTTATCACGATTGTCTTTGAATGGGGCATGGACTTTAGCGGACTGCAAAACCGCCCAAATGAAGTGGGGCGCGTCAATGGCAAGCCGATTACCCTCAAAGAATATGAACAGCTTTACAAAGCATATCTTGATAATTATCGCAAACAAGTGCAAGGCGCGGAAATTGACGATGCATTAGACGCACGCATTCGCGACCAAGTCTGGAACGACCTTGTCGAGCGCGAACTCTTTAGCAAAGAATACGAACGGCAAGGTCTGACCGTGAGCGACCAAGAAATCGTCGACGCCATTTTCTCCGACAATCCGCCAGAATTCCTCGCCCAGCAGTTCCGCGACTCAAAAACGGGCAAAATTAATAAGGAAGCCCTCTTTCAAGCTGCCGCCGCGCCCGAAAACAAAAAAGCATGGATTCAGGTCGAAGAATATGTCCGCCAAATTAAACTGCGCGAAAAACTTGAACGGCTCCACCTCGCTTCCATCCGCGTCAGCGATGAAGAAGTGCGTGCAAAATTCCATCACGACCGATTGAAAGTTACAGGCAAATTCGTTCTGTTGGATTTTTCCCGAACGAAGCCCGATTCAATGTATAACGTCAGCGACGGGGAAATTGCTTCCTACTACCGCGACCATCGCGATGAATACAAACAAGAGCCGAACCGCTCGGCAAAATTCGTCTTCTTCCCTAACACCCCTACTACTGAAGACACACTCTCGATTGAAAATGATTTGAAAAAACTCGTCCGCGAATTTGCTGAAAGTAAGAATGACACGGATTTCATCAACATTCACGGCGACATGCCGCCGAACTTCGGCAAGTCATTTACGCGCGGCTCTATCAGCCCAGAAATTGACGAAGCCATTTACAAGGGCGACGTGAAAGTCGGCATGGTCGTCGGTCCTGTGCGCGAGTTCGGTGAGTTCAAACTCATTAAAATCACCGAAGTCAAAGAAAACGCTGAACCGCTTGTGCGTTCCTCTCACATTCTCTTGCAACCTTCTGGCAACACAAAAGCCGATACGCTTAAAACGATTGAAGAAGCCAAAACGCTCTTAGCACGAATCAAGAAAGGCGAACTTTCATTTGAAGATGCCGCTCGCCAATACTCCAAAGATGGTTCAGCTCAAAACGGCGGCGATTTAGGCTGGTATGGCAAAGGCAGAATGGTCAAACCCTTCGAAGATGCCTCGTTTTCAGGCAAAGTCGGCGACCTGATTGGACCAGTTCAAACACAATTCGGAATCCACTTGATTAAAATTACAGGGCGCGACTCGCGCGATGTCAAAGGCGTTGAACTTGTCAAAAAAATTGTCCCAAGTCCTTCCACGATTGACCGCCAACGCCGCGCCGCCAGCGAATTTCAATACTTTGCTTCCGAAGAAGGCTTCGACAAAGAAGCCGAAAGGAAAGGCTACGAAGTGCGCCAAACTGGACAGTTCTTCAAGGGCGGATTTATTCCGATGCTCGGCACAAGCAGTAGCGTGATGAAATTTGCTTTCAACGCCAAAGAAAATCAAATCAGCGACGTCATTGCGGTCAGAGATGGGTTTGCCGTTATGCAACTGGTTGAGAAGAACGACGACGGCTATCGTCGCCTCGACGACAATCTCAAACGCGACATCAAAAATAAACTCATTCGCGAGAAAAAACTCGCAGAACTTCGCGAAATGGCTAAGAAACTACTCGCACAAGCCGATAACGACATTCAAAAACTGGCTTCGCTTGATTCAGGCTCCGTTGTGCGCGAGTTCAACAGCGTCTCGCTTCAAAGCCCAAACGTGGCTGGCTTAGGTCGTGAAGCCAATTTCGTTTCTATCATCTCTACGTTGGAGCTTAATACCCTCTCCAAGCCGATTGATACCAATCGCGGCGTTGCCATTGCCGTGCTCACGGCAAAAGAATCCGGCAAAGACGAAGAATTTGAATCGCAAAAGGAAACGCTTCGTAACCAACTCTTGCAAGAAAAGAAAACCCAAGTTCAGCAGAATTGGGTGCAAGCCTTGAAGAAGAAAGCCGACATTGAGGATAATCGAATGATGTTCTAATTGCTTTTAGTGGAACTGAAATCAATCCAAGCCTTGTTCGAAAAGCGCGAGCAAGGCTTTTTTATTCCAACATCAGCCTTCTCAACCATACAATCAAAGAAGTTTCCGTCTTTACAAAATCAAACGACCCAAACCCAAATGCGCCTGTTCTCAATTTTATTGTTCTGTTTTTCTATCACGCCAATGCTCTTCGCACGCGACACTGTTACACAAGCCGATTCTGCTTACCGTGCCTTCAATTATTCGCTCGCCATTGAGCTTTATGAAGCCCTCGATGAAAACGACAAAACTGCAGATGTGTATATCAAACTTGCTGATGCTTACTTCTATGGCGGTTACGAGCTCCCAAAATCCAAACAAGAGGCGATGTATCTTAAAGCAAAATCTGCTCTTGAACTCGCTTTGAAAAAATCGCCATTGAATCCCGACATCTATGCACGGCTCGGTCAGGTAACAGGTCAAATTGCACTCTTTCGTGGCAATAAAGAGAAAGTCAAGTTAGGCTTGGAAATTAAAGAATATGCCGACCGCGCCCTCGCGCTTGATGCAAATCATGCGATGGCGAATGCTGTCTTAGGAATTTGGCACTTTGAACTTGCAGGATTGGGATTTGTTGAACGCACGTTTGCAAAACTTCTCTTCGGCGGCGTGCCCGAAGGCAGTTACGAACAATCCGCCAAGTATCTTGCTAAAGCCGTTGCGCAAAGTCCAAATGTGATTTTTTATCGCAATGCCTACGCCAAAGCCTTGCTCAAACTCGGTCGCGAAGCCGAAGCCAAACAGCAACTTGAAATTGCTTTGAAACTCCCACTCATTGTTGCCGGCGATAAGCAAAACAAACGCGAATCGCGTCTCTTGCTCGCCGATATTTAACGCGCCGCACGCTTGTCTCGCGATAGCAACGCTTGAACGCCGAAGTGGTAACTCATTTCTCCGAAGCCAGAAATCACGCCAATGCAAACTTCCGAGATAACTGAATGTCGTCGAAACGGTTCGCGCGCAAAGATGTTGGAAAGATGCACTTCCACGACAGGCAGTCGGATTGAAGCAATCGCGTCGCGCAAGGCGATTGACGTGTGTGTCAGTGCGCCTGCGTTCAGCACCACACCTTGAACGCGCCCTCCATCTTCCGCTTCAAAGAGTTTTTCAATCAACGCGCCTTCACTTTCGCTCTGAAAAAACTCGAAGCCAACTTTCTCAAATGTTTGCACAAGGCTTTGATTGATGTCGCTCAATGTTCTTGTGCCGTAGAGGTTAGGTTCACGTTTGCCTAATCGTGAAAGATTCGGTCCGTTGAGCACGAGAATCGTCATGGCAAGTGAATGGTTGAAAGTTTTTGACGAAGCCTATCGGGAATCGGCGTAGATTTGCCCGTCGTCGTATCGATAACGGCGTGGGTTACATCAGCATCAAACGACAGCACATTGCCGCGTGTGAGATTGTAGGCTTCGTGCCGCATCGCAAATGATGATGTGCCAATGCGCGACACATGGGTGAAAATGACGACTTCATCGTTCAACAACAGTGAGCGGCGATAATTGATGTTGATATTCACTACGACCGGCAACATCTTTTGCGCTAACAAATCATCAAGCGTATAACCAGCACTTTGTAAGAGTTCAACTCTGGCTTGTTCAATGTAGTTGAGATAAACGGCGTTATTGACGTGCTGAAAAAAATCTAATTCGTAACTGCGGACTTTGAGCCGCGTTTCGTGTTTGCGCATTGATTTGTCAAGGCATTTTAGAATACCGGTTCAGCGAAAGTTTTAAGCACATTGAGCGATTCTTCTTGAACTTCTTTGTGCAGACTGTTGCCGTGCGAATCCATCGTGCAAATGGCGGCAAAGCCTTCGACTTCCAAGTGCCACATCGCTTCGGGAACGCCCATCTCTTCGAGGTAATCGACGCCGGTTACTTCCTTAATGCACTGCGCGTAGTATTGCGCCGCGCCGCCAATCGCATTGAGGTAAATCGCGCCGTGTTCTTGCAAGCCTTTCAAGGTTTTTGCGCCCATACCTCCTTTGCCGATAATGGCGCGGAATCCGAGTCTCTTAATTACATCAGCTTGATAGGGTTCTTCACGAATGGAGGTCGTCGGACCAGCCGCGGTGATTTTATACTTGCCATTTTCTTTCAGCACCACAGGTCCGCAGTGATAAAGCACGCCGCCGCGCGTCTCAACAGGCATATCTTTGGCTTCGAGATTGTGATGAATAACATAATGATGAAACGCATCACGTCCTGTATGCACCGTGCCGTTGATGATGACCACATCACCGACTTTGATGTTGCGAATTTGCTCTTCGCTAATCGGGGCTTGAAGCACAACTTCTTTACCCGTGAGCGGAATGCCCGCTCCCTTCGCCAGCCGTTTGATTTCATCGGATTCGCGATAAAGCCACTTGATAATTTTTCCGCTTGAATCAAGATGCACGCCCAGACGGCGATACGCCCAACAGTTATAGGCAACGCTTACAAAGAAACTTGCTGGCAAACGTTCCGCCAGTCCGATTTTACAGCCTAAAAGCGTAACCTTGCCGCCGAAGCCCATCGTGCCGATGTTGAGCTTATCGGCGTTTTGCATCACATAATCTTCCAGGGCGCGCAAGGTTTCATCGGGGTTCACATCATCGACGGGGCGCAAGAGTTGATGCTTGGCGAGTTCATAGCCCGATGTTCTATCGCCGCCGATGCCGACTCCGATAAAGCCCGCCGAACAGCCTTGCCCTTGCGCTTGCCAAACCGCGTGCATAATACACTTTCGGATTCCATCTAAATCGCGTCCGGCTTTGCCGAGTCCCTCGAGTTCCATCGGGAGCGAGTATTGAATGTTTTTATTTTCGCACCCGCCGCCTTTCAAGATGAGTTTGATTTCCGTGTAATCATGTTCCCACTGCTCGAAGTGCATGACGGGCACACCCGCGCCGACATTCGTGCCGTTATTTTTTCCTGTAATCGGGTGCACAGAATTCGGACGCAATTTGCCCATCTTCGTGGCTTCTATGGTGGCTTGCTTGATGGCGGCTTTGATTTCAAGTTGATTGACGCCAATCGGCGTATGAACGAAGAACGTCGGCATGCCTGTGTCTTGACAAATTGGCGAGACATTGTCGCACGCCATATCGACATTGAGCGTAATGGTCGAGATGGCTAACCCAGAGCGCGAAGTTGCTTCTTCACGTTCGGCGGCACGCGCAATCGCACGGCGAACATCGCTCGGCAAGTTTGTAGAGGTTTCGGTGATGAGTTGCAGGATTGAATCTTTCAGCGCGGTCATACTACAAGACGGTTTGTATTGCGAAAAACTTTTGGGTTTGAATTTACGCTAAATCATGCTCGCCTGAAAAATATGGTTTATCGGCAACGAATGTGTAACTTTGTGCCCGTCCAGAACTCTGCTTTCTAACACGCATCTCATCAATGATGGAACTGTTTTCAGACGTTACACTTAGCATATTTTCCTTCCTCTTTGTTTATCGCTTTTCACGCTATCTGACGACGCCGCTGCTCAAAAAAGTCGGCGTTTATCGTTATTACTCGAAAATGTTTTGCACAGCACCCTACGGCTTCAAGACGCTTGAAATTCACATCGGCACGAGTTGGGATTTTTTCCGACTTCAAAAAGTCAATCCGTCAATTTTGCTTTATCACTTGGCGGAAGGCTTATACAACTTATGCGCTGAAATTGAGTCGGGGAACATCGCACCTGAAACGAAGATTCGCGCCAATTTGTATTACTTCAATAATGCAACCGTAGAGAAGTTCGGCTTTACGCCGCGCCGTCCGAACCCTTTGGAGTGGTTCGTCTTCAGCCTCAATTACATTGAACTTTGTTTGATGCTTTCAATTTCATATGGCAGACCTACGCGCGTGCGCTTTGAAAATCTTAAAGTAGTTGAAAGCGTTGCCAGCAAACTTGCCTTACATAAGCACGAATACAAACGCATTGCCGAGCGACTCCGAAAGCGCGAATCCATTCAACCAATTTTGCTCGACGACTCAAAGGCAACCCGCAATGTCGCGTAAGATATGCTCCCACCATTTCAAGGGCTGACCCAAAACGAAGTTCAAGAACGACTGGCAAAAGGCTTCAGCAACCGCGCTACACGCGAACATATCAAAAGCGTTCCGCAAATACTTCTTGAAAACTCGTTCAGCATCTTCAACCTCATCAATTTCGCCGTCATTTCTTTTCTTCTCATCTTTTATTTCACCACCGACGATGAGCGGCTCGTGCTTGATTCGCTTGGGATTATTACCGTTACGCTTGCCAATACGCTCATTGCGATTGTTCAGGAAATTCGAGCCGCGCGCGCCCTCGCCAAAATGGAACTCTTGAAAAACCCATTTGTAACCGTCATCAGAGACGGACAGAAAATTCAGATTGATAAACACGACATCGTGCAAGACGATGTGATTTTTCTCGAGAAAGGCGAGCAAATCGTCGTCGATGGAACAGTGCTTTACGCTAATCGATTAGAGGTCGATGAATCGCTCGTTACGGGCGAGTCGATTCCGATTGCAAAATCGGTGGGCGACGAACTCTTATCGGGCAGTTTTTGCGTCTTCGGCAACGGCTACTTTCGTGCGGAAAAAGTTGGTTCGGAAAGTTACGCCACGCGCATCACGGCACAAGCCAAGCGATATAAGTTCATGGTCTCGCCGCTTCAACGCAAAATCAATTTGCTCTTCGTTTGGTCGTTTGGCATTACGGCAATTTTAGTGCTGGTAGAAATTCTGCGCAGTTTGGTTTTGCAGACCTTCACGCCCGATGAAGTGCGGAAAATTTCTACGATTGCCATTTCGCTGATTCCCGAAGGATTAGTGTTTTTTTCTTCCATCACTTTTACAATTGGCATCTTTCGCATCGCCAAAATCGGCGCGATTATTCAGAAAATCAACGCCATCGATGCGTTCCCGACGATTCAAGTCGTTTGTATGGATAAAACCGGCACGCTGACGCAAAATAAAATCGGCTTTGCGACGCTCTCGCTTTTCAAAGGGTTTTCGGAACAAGAGGTAAAAGCCTGTTTAGGCGCATTCAGCGCGCTGAGCACCGAGCAAAATGCAACCATCAAAGCCTTATCGATTTTTACCCAGCCGCCCGACATCGCTCGACTCGATGAAATTCCATTTCGCTCCGATATTAAAATCAGCGCGATTAAAATGATGATTGGTGGAACAACTCGCACCTTCATTCTCGGTGGCTTTGATGTGCTTCAAGAGCGGCTCTCCAAAAGCGAAGAGGAAGAAGCCCTCGCGCTTTTCACCACGCGTAGACTTTCGGGTTATCGCAATCTTCTTTTCGGCGAAGTGCGGTCGGAACTCTCGGAAAAACTTTCCGCCGAACAAGTCGACTCGTTTGAAATCACGCCGATTGCTATTGTCTCGCTCAAAGATGAAGTTCGAAGCGACGCCATTGATGTGCTGAAACTCTTCGAGAAAAATCACATCGATGTCAAAATTATTTCAGGCGATTCAGGCGATTCCGTTCTGCAAACCTTGCGCGAAATCGGCTGGCACGCCTCGCCGGACTTGATGATTACAGGCAACGAACTCGACAAACTTTCTCCGGAAAACCTTCCCGACATCGTCCTGCAAAAATCCATCTTCGTTAGAACGAAGCCCGAACACAAACTCCTGATTGTTCAAACGCTCAAAGCCTTGAAAAAGGAAACGGCGATGATTGGGGACGGCGTCAATGATTTGCTTGCGATTAAACAAGCAAGTTTAGGCATTGCAATGGAAGAAGGAAGCGCGATTACCAAAGAAGCCGCCGACGTGGTGCTTCTCAAAAATCGTTTTTCACTGTTGCCGAAGATGTTTGACGAGGGAAGCAAAATCATCAACACCGTGCGCTATGTTTCAAATCTTTTCATCACGAAAAACGCCGTCGTAATTGTGCTAAGCATCTTGCCTTGGTTTTTAGATGTGCTCTATCCGCTCACGCCGCGAAAGAGCGCGTTGATGAGCATTCTCGGCATCGCACTTCCCGCTTACTTCATCGCGCTGATGAACCTGAACACCGCTCCCGTGCGCGACTTTTTCGGACAACTTACCTCATTTGTCTCGCTATCAATGGTGATGATGTTGAGCCAAACGTTCGCCGCTTTTTTCATTGGGCACTACGTTTTTCAATTTCCTGAATCGGTTACGGTTGAAGTCATGACGGGCGCGTTGGTGATGGCTTCCATCATCAATTTTCTTTACGCCGTTTATTTTGACGACGTATCAAATCAAAGAAATTACCTGCTGTTCGGATTAGGATTGATGATGCTTTATGGGACGGTTGCCAGCATTTCACCTGAACTGTTCATCACGAAGGTGATTACGACGTTCTACGAAATCACGCCGTTTAGCGTGTTGCAGTGGGCGACGATTGCGCTTGCCATTGTTCCGCTTTCACTTCTCTTTTACTTTGCACATTGGTTTCGTGTGCGACAAATGGCATTAAGGTAAATCGCGAGTTTTTATTTTTGCTAAGGCTTGTTGAGCGGCGCGCAATTTCAGCCGAAGTGCGCTTTCAGTGATTTTATCTGATGGTGCTGGATTCGGCGAAAGTTGTTTTGCCGTTTGCAGTAAATTCGTTTGAGGCTTTGCTTTGAACGAGGCGTTTTTCTCAACGGCACTGTCAATCACTTCTTTTAGCTGCATATCGCTTACTGGTTTGACCAAATAGCGATACACATTGAGTTCGTTAATTGAGCGTATGGCTAAATCGGCGTCCGCAACCTCCGTCAAAATCACCATAACCACATCGGGATATTCGCTTTTTACCGTGCTGAGAAAATCAATTGCATTGTATTTATCGAATTCGACGTTGCTGACAATGACTGAAATGGGCTTACGTGCAATTTGTTGTAGTGCATCGTCGACAGAGTTCGTTTGATAGACATCGTATTTGGTTTGAACTTGCTTGACCAAATTCTCTGCTTCTTTGTTGTCGTATCCAATAAACAAAACGGAATGGCTTTTTTCCTCGACCTCGACGTGCACTACATGCACTTTTTTCTCGGTATCTGCTGGTTTAGCGGCGGTCGCGGTTGATACAGAAAGGCTTGAGAGTCGGTCATAAATTTGAGCTCCTAATTTGAAGACGCTCAAAATGGCCTCTGCCTTCCACGGCTTGTTGATGTATCGGAAAATTTCTCCTGCATTAACGGAGTGAATGATGGACTCCAAGTCGCTGTAACCTGTCAGCAGAATGCGAATGGTATTTGGGCTAATGCGTTTGGCTTCACGCAAGACCTCGTGTCCCATCATTTCAGGCATTCGCTGGTCGCTCATAATGACTTTAATCGGGTGCGTAGATAAAATTTCCAACGCTTTTTTGCCACTTTCGGCGGTGTGGACAATGAAATCAAGCTCCAACAAGTTTTTGAGTGAACTTAACACGAGGGGTTCATCGTCGACGACTAAGACTTGAGATTTTGTTTTGGACATAGCTACATCTAAGGGTTAGAAGTTTTGGAAAGATACAACATAAGCGACAGTCTCGCTTCTAATTTTTTACGGTGCGCTTTTGTGTTGTAGGCAGTTTGAGCGTGAATGTTGTTCCTTTTCCGACCTCGCTTTCAACTTCAATCGTGCCGTTATGTTGCTGAATAATTTTGTAAGCAATCGAAAGCCCTAATCCCGTTCCTTGCCCCACTGGTTTTGTGGTAAAGAACGGTTCAAAGATTTTTTGCAGATGCTCCTTTGGAATTCCCTTTCCGTTGTCGCGGATTTTAACGATTGCCTTATCGCCATCAAGGGCTGTCGAGATATGAATTTCGCCAGCTTTGCCGTTCTCAATGGCTTGCGCCGCATTGGTGATGAGATTCAAAAACACTTGATTGAGTTGGGCAGGATAACACTCGATATTGCATGGCTCTGTGTAATGTTTTTTGACAACGGCTTTGTGTTTGATAAGATTATTTGCGATGACGAGCGAGGAGTCTATGCCTTCATTGAGATTGGCATATTTGAGTTGAGCTTCATCAAGGCGCGAAAAGTTTTTTAAGTTGGTAATCAGTTCTTGCAAGCGGTCGAGCCCTTCGAGCGACTCGACGAAGATTCGGTCAGTTTTCTCGATAAGGTCATACTCGTTGATTTTTTCCATCGCGTCTTTGGCTTCGAGCAAGATTTGCTCCAAGTCTTCGACCTCTCCCGCTTCAAGGGTTTGACGCAATTTATCGTGTTGTCGTAGAGCCGTCCCAATCATCCTGTGGTTGCGTTGGCTGATTTCGATGTTGCTTCGCACGAATCCAAGCGGGGTGTTGACTTCGTGTGCAATTCCAGCAACCATTTGTCCAAGCGACGCCATTTTTTCGGATTGAACCAACTGTGCCTGTGTCATCTGCAAATCTTTAAGCAGGGATTCTGTTTTTTCTTTTTCTTTGGCAATGGTATCACGTTGAGCAATAATTTCTTCAGTTCGCTTATCGAGCAGTGCGTCTTTGGCGCGAAGCGAGAGCGTTACGCGCACTGCCGCCGCAAAGAAAACGACCACTCCCAAAATCAGCGCAGAAATTTGAAAGAATTGCAAACGCGAAATGCGCTCCTGTGAAATTTCTCCTAATGCAACAATAAAACCTTGACTGGCATCAAGAATTGCATCATCGCGCATCACCGCATACTCAATCATCTTGGCAAGCAAATCTTGGTCAATGTTTGCAGGCGAATCGGGGTTGAGGCGTGTGAGCGAGAGCATTTCGGCACGTATGGGCGACCACATTTCATGCATGTCCGTAATGCTCTTTTTAGAACGCGCATCTGTGGGTTTGGACAGCACAAAACTTCTGCCGTCAATTGTCAGCATGCCGCCAAAGTAAAATGCAGTAACAATTGAATCAAAATTTTGAATTGAGGCACTGAATGTCTGAAAGTGTTTGTTGATGGGCTGTTCTGCGGTGAGGCTGTTTTGCACTTCAAGTAAACTTTTTTGTGCTTTGCGCCAAGCCTGTTGAAGCCGTGTGGCATAGAAAACATCAATCGTATCTTTTTCGCTTTGTTGCGCCAGCACGATATTGAGCACGAAGATTGAAGCCACCAGCAGAAAAAAAATGACCGCATAGATTATCAACTCTCCGTAGCGTTGAAATCGGGTGGGGGGTTGCATCACTTTTGATGGTTCTTGTTTCATACTTCAATGATTTGTCGTGCAAAATTCGGAAAAAAATCGCGAATCATAGATATGCTATGAGACGACGGTTTCCAAGAGTTCAAGGCGTGCGCGTCCGTTTTTGACGGTCAATTTTGCTTTTGCTCCGACAGGCAAGGTGAGTTTATGTTTGATGTGTCCGTAAGAGAGATTCGCGCATGCGGGTGCGCGGTCGGGAAATGAATGGAGATAATCGTTGATGACTTCTTCGAGCGTCAGCGAAGGTTTTTCATCGTCCTCTTCAAAGCAATCGGTCATCTGCCCGATAATCATGCCTGAAAGTTTTTCAAGGATTCCCGCATTTTCAAATTGCGAGAGCATTCGGTCGATGCGGTAGGGTTCTTCGCTAATGTCCTCGAAGTAGAGCAAGGCTTTGCGCATATCGGGCAGAAACGGCGTTCCAATCAGCGCGGTGAGCAGGGAAAGGTTACCGCCAATGAGCCGCCCTTTGGCTTCGCCTGACCGAATCCCGACAAGATGATGCGTTTCGTGATTGATAAATCTGCCGTAAATGCGTGGCTTGGTGAGCATTCGCCACAAATGATACTGTGAAAATTCATCGGGAGAAACCATGTCGGAAATGAGCATCGGTCCTGAGAATGTGATGAGCCCTGTTTTTGCGAAGATAGCACAGCAGAGTGCGGTGATGTCGGAAAATCCTACGAAAATTTTGGGGTTACGCCGAATCGTATTGTAGTCAAGGAGGCGTAGCAGACGCGGAGAGCCGTAGCCGCCGCGTAAGCAAAAAATGGCTTTGACGGATTTATCAGCGAACATTCGGTTGAGGTCGTCGGCACGTTCTTGGTCTAATCCTGCCAAGTAGCCGTGCATTTTTTTGACGTGCTTGCCGAGCTTGACGGTGTAGCCAAGTGAGTGCAGATAGGCTTTGGCTTTTTCCAGTTTATCTTCGGGGAAGATAGGGCTTGCAGGAGCCACGATGCCAATCGTATCGCCCGCCTGCAAGCGTTTCGGTTTGAGAATCATTCGGAAAACAGTTACGAGGCACTCTCGACGAGGAGCATCGCTTTATTTGCGCTGACTTCAAAAAACCCGCCCGACACTTTGTAAGTTTTTTGCGATTTATCGGCAAGGTCAATGCGCACTTCGCCGGTCGCGAGCGAAGAAAGAAACGGGGCGTGTCCTGCAAGCACCTGAAATTGTCCTTCACTACCTGGTGCCGTTACGCTGACCACGTTGCCGCTGAACACGTTTTTTGACGGCGTTACAATATCGAGATGAAATTCGACAGCCATACTCGCTCCTCTTTTACTTCGCTTCGGCTAACATTTTTTCGCCTTTTTCAACGGCTTCTTCAATTGTGCCGACAAGGCGGAACGCTGCTTCGGGCAAGTGGTCATGCTTGCCTTCGAGAATTTCCTTGAATCCGCGAATGGTGTCCGCTAATTTCACATATCGCCCTTTCAAACCTGTGAATTGCTCGGCAACGAAGAAGGGTTGCGAGAGGAACTGTTGAACACGACGCGCACGGGCAACGACGAGTTTATCTTCATCGGAAAGCTCGTCCATGCCGAGAATGGCGATGATGTCTTGCAAGTCTTTGTAGCGTTGCAACAGGGATTTGACGCCTTGGGCGACATCATAATGCTCTTGCCCAACGATGAGCGGGTCTAAAATGCGTGAGGTGGAGTCGAGCGGGTCGACGGCGGGGTAAATCCCCATTTCCGCAATTTGTCTTGAAAGCACGGTGGTGGCATCAAGGTGTGCGAAGGCGGTTGCGGGTGCGGGGTCGGTGAGGTCGTCTGCTGGCACGTAAATCGCTTGCACCGAAGTAATAGAGCCTTTTGTCGTCGAGGTAATTCGATCTTGTAATGCGCCCATTTCAGTGGCGAGCGTCGGCTGATAGCCCACTGCGCTGGGCATACGACCCAGCAACGCAGAAACTTCCGAGCCTGCTTGTGTGAAACGGAAAATGTTATCAATAAACAAGAGCACGTCGCGACCTTCTTCATCGCGGAAGTATTCGCAAATTGCCAATCCTGTTAAAGCCACGCGCGCGCGTGCGCCCGGCGGTTCGTTCATCTGTCCGAAAACCAGTGCGGCATTTTTAATCACGCCCGATTCTTCCATTTCAAGCATCAAGTCATTGCCTTCGCGCGTTCTTTCACCGACGCCAGCAAACACCGAATATCCGCTGTGAAATTTAGCAATGTTGTTGATGAGTTCTTGAATGATGACGGTTTTTCCGACGCCTGCGCCGCCGAATAAGCCCGTTTTTCCACCTTTGGAATACGGCTCAATCAAATCAATCACTTTAATCCCTGTTTCGAGAATCTCGGCTTTTGTGGACAATCTATCAAACGACGGCGGGGCTTTGTGAATCGGATAGCGTTTTTTGGCTTTCACTTCGCCCTTGCCATCAATTGGTTCTCCGACCACATTGAGTAAGCGACCCAGCACTTCGCTACCGACGGGCGTTGAAATTGGAGCACCCGTGTTTATGACCTTCATTCCGCGAACCAATCCTTCCGTAGAATCCATTGCAATGGTGCGCACGCGCTCTTCGCCTAAGTGCTGTTGCACCTCGAGCACCAGCTCTGTGCCATCTTCGCGGCGAACTTTAAGTGCCGTTAAAATCGAGGGTAAATCGCCTTGTGAGAAGTCGACATCAACGACGGGACCGATAATTTGCGTGATAATGCCTTCTTGCATAACGAAGTGAAAACGATTTGGCTGGATAAAAAAAATAGCGATGATGCGCTTTGGCTTCATCGCGTTTTAAGTAGAGCCACCGATGGGACTCGAACCCACGACCTGCTCATTACGAATGAGCTGCTCTACCAACTGAGCTATGGTGGCATTTTCAAGTTTTCAATTAACAGGGCACAAATATACAAAAACGATTTTTTTCCGCAAGTCCCTTTTGACAGACACTTTTGCCTCACTTCAATTTTCCGATGGCTTTATTTACAGCATGCACAATCGATTCGCTTTGCACTAAACGCAGCACGGCTTCAATGTCGTTATGAAAGAGCCTATCGCTATCGGCATGCGAGACGACCTTTCGGATTTCTCGATGCACGGCTTCAACGCCCTTGCCGCTTGTCATCGGACGCAGAAAGTCCAACGCTTGTGCCGCACACATGAGTTCAATCGCCAAGACGGTTTCAACATTTTGCACGATTTTGTGCAGTTTCGTCGCGCTAATACTTCCCATTGAAACATGGTCTTCTTGACCGAGTGATGTGGGAATAGAATCGACGGAGGCAGGGTGCGCGAGGATTTTATTTTCGCTCACCAATGCGGCGGCGGTGTATTGCGGAAGCATGAAGCCAGAGTTCAAGCCGGTGTCGCGCATGAGGAGTTTCGGCAAATCAATTCCGCCGACGCTGTCGCCGCCTAAAAGTAGATAAATACGCCGCTCTGAAATCGAGGCGAGTTCTGCCAGAGCGATGGCAAGCATATCGAGCGCGAGCGCGAGCGGTTCGCCATGAAAATTTCCACCTGAAATCACGTCGCCATTTTCAAACACGAGCGGATTATCGGTGGCGGAGTTGAGTTCAATTTCCACGACGCGCCGCGCATACTCTATTGCATCGCGACACGCGCCATGCACTTGGGGCGCGCACCGAAGCGAATACGGGTCTTGAACTTTCTGACAATCTTTGTGCGACTGCATAATCTCTGAACCCTCAATACATCGGCGAATGTTTTCGGCTACGATAGTTTGTCCTGGGTGCGGACGCAAGGCATGAATGCGCGCATCAAATGGCGAACTGCTTCCCCGCATGGCTTCGAGCGTGATGGCGGCACAAAGGTCGGCGGTTATCGCAATTACTTCTGCGCGCAAAAGCGCGTCGACAGCGTATGCCAGCATAAATTGCGTGCCGTTAATGAGCGCAAGCCCTTCTTTGGATTTGAGTTTATATGGCGCAAATCCGCACTGTTTCAAGGCTTTTCTGGCAGGCATTTGTTTGCCTCGAAGCAAGACCTCGCCCTCGCCCATCATCGCTAAAACAAGATGCGCAAGCGGTGCCAAGTCGCCCGACGCGCCAACCGACCCTTGCGTGTAGACGAGCGGCGAAAGGTGGTGATTAAAAAAATCGCATAACCGTTGCGTTGCTTGAAGCGAAATGCCCGAATACCCTTTGGCAAGCGCATTGACTTTCAGAAGTATCATCACACGAACAATTCGCTCTGGCACAAGGTCGCCGACACCGACCGCGTGCGACAGAATGAGATTTTCCTGCAACTTTTCTAAATCGTGCGGTGCGACTTTTTCTCGTGCTAAAATTCCAAATCCTGTGTTGATGCCGTAGTGCGCTTTGTCGCTGTGGGTTAATCGCTCGACCACACGGCGCGAGGCGCGTATTTTTTTTCGTGCAGAAGCCGAGACTGAAGTTGTTTGAGCAGATTTAATCTGTTGAAGTGAAAGCGTTTCGCCGTCAAGTGCCAGATGCGCTGATGCCATAGCATTGATGCGTTGATTTCCAGAGACACTCAAAGTTATTCATTTGCCAGAACAAACACAGGTTAGCGCAAGTCACCTTGCGTTGCATGCGGTTGCCGTTCTGAAAATCTCGCTTTTGATTGCCTTATATTTGTGCTATGCAAACAAACGTCCGTCTTACATACTTTTTATTTCTCGCCTTAATTATCAGCGAAGTAATTCATCTTGCGATTGATGTTGGGTTGTTTTATGCTGGTGAGGCGAGCGCTTACCTCGTTTCGTTGGGGATTTTGTTCTTGAAGGATTTTTTAGCGTGCATTACGCTTGGGGCGATTTATCTTTTAATCCGCCGTCAGCTTGAATCAAAAGCAAAAACTGACTCACAGGAAAGTTCTCGTGCTGTGATGTGGGTTGAGCCCGAAGATGCTTTCAAGCGTGGTGCGATTCTCATCGTGTTGATTGTTGCGCTTCTTGCGGTGTATGGAGCCCTGTTCAGTCCTTGCGATTTTAATCCTGAAGAGGAGGTTGTGGCTGCTGCACCACAAACCATTTACACGGTCTTCAAATCTCACTTGGCGGTTCTCACTTTCGGCGCGTATTTGCTCTCGCTGTTCATTATTGCCGAGCGGCTGATTTTATTTCGTCGCCTGAGAAACACAAAATCAAATTTCATTTTGATGGCGGCGTTTCTGGTGCTTGGCTCTATTGCCATGCTGGGCACAAAAAAAGGTGATAAACTCAACGTGCTGGCAATTGCATTTTTAAGCGTCGCTGGCTTAATGATGCTCGTCAATCTCTTTCGTCTGTCGTGGATTTTGCCGATTAAACGTGGCGAGAAAATTCGCGCAATTTTTCTCGTGCCACTTATCATTGGCGGCATTGGCATTGCGATGAATGGCTTACATCTTGATGAACACTTGACGGCGTATAGCTTTTCTGCCTCTATTTTTTTGAAAGGCATTAGCCTTTTTGGCACGCTTTATCTTGTCGTAACGCTGTTCAGTTTGCTGTTTTACTTGCCGACTTCCGAAGCCTTCGAGCGCAAATCGAGCGAGGTAAGAAACCTTTACGCGATGAGCAAGTTCATCACCGATGTATTTGAAGAGGAAAAAATTTACAATTCGCTCGTTAGTTATGCGCATGAGGCATGTGGCGATTCCAGTTCGGTTTGGTTCGATATGTATCACCCTTACAGCCAAGAGACGCGCACGGTGGAAAGTCTCGTCGCCTCGAAGTTGCCGAACCTTCAATGGCAGGATTTGAACGGCAAACGTGGATTTTTCAAGACCGTCGCCCAACAAAACATTTCGCTCGAAACCATTCAACGTTTTTCCAGCAAAGCACCTTTCATCTGGAAGGACGTGGCAGAGAAAAGAACGGTTGTGCAGATTAACGATGTAGAAAACGATGCGCGTTTCGGAGCGTCGCCCTCTGCCATCAAGCAGTTTTGGCGACGAATTAAATCTACGCCCGCCTCGTCGAACGGCATTGGCTCAATCGTCTCCGTTCCGCTTCTGGCTCGGAACAAACTCATCGGCGTGTTGTGCGTCGCAAAAGACGTCGAGTATGGGTTCGTCAAAGAAGATTTAGAACTCATCACCACCTTTGCCGACCAAGCCGCCGTCGCCATTGATAACTCTCGCCTCATTCGCGAACTCATCGATAAAGAGCGCCTCCAACAAGAATTGTTAGTGGCACAGAAAATTCAACTGCGACTTCTGCCGCAATCCCAGCCGACGCTGAACGGCTTTCAAATCGACGGCGTTTCTTACCCCGCATATGAAGTCGGCGGCGACTACTTCGATTATGTTCAAATTGGAACGAACGGTGCAACCGTCGGCATCATCATCGCCGACGTGTCGGGCAAGGGAACGTCGGCGGCGTTCTACATGGCAGAGCTCAAAGGCGTCGTGCAGTCGCTTGCCCGCATTTATCCGAACTCTCCGAAAGAATTTTTATGCAAAGCCAACGAAACCATCGCACGCGGATTGGAAAAAGCCTCCTTCATCAGCGCGCTTTACGGCATCGTTGATACGGAACGAAATGTTTTCCATCTTTCAAACGCAGGGCATTGCCCCGCTGTCGTCGTTCAAGGCGACGAAGCCAAACTCATCAAAATGAAAGGTCTCGCGTTAGGGCTTGATAAAGGCGCGCTCTTTTCACAACACGCCAGCGAGGCGCACATTGAGTTGAACGCGGGCGACGTGGTTGTGCTCTACACCGACGGCGTGATTGAAGCCATTGATAAGCACGAAGAGCAATTCGGCTATGAACGCTTAATGGAAGTCGTTCTTAACGCCCGTAAAAAAAGTGCAAGTGAAATCAAAAATGATATATTTAATGCCGTCAATATCTTTACCAACGACGGCGGTGCCGTGCGAGACGACCTGACCATCGTTGTGCTTAAACGATGCGATGTGCAACAATGACTCTTTCAGTTTCGCATAACGCTAAACATTAAATCCGCAAACAATATCCGCTTTATGGCAACATTCAACGCATCAATTCGTGAAGTGGGCAAAATCAGCATTGTCGACATCAGCGGCGACCTTGACGCTCACACTTCCATCGAACTGGAAAAAGCGATTCAAGGGTTGATTGATAAACAGCAGACGAACATCATCATCAACTTTTCAAAACTCAACTACATCTCCAGCGCAGGGCTCGGTGTCTTCATGTCGTTCATCGATGAAGTTCGCTCAAAAGGCGGCGACATTAAGTTTTCAAATATGCCCGAAAAAATATTTCAGGTCTTTGATTTGCTTGGATTTCCACTGCTCTATGAAATCTATGACGACGAAAACAAAGCCGTTGAAAAATTTCAAACAACCGCTCCATAACGATTGAAACTTGAAAATAGATTGACGAATGGCAGAGGAGTTTAAGGCGGAACTGACGATTCAAAGTAGCATGGAGTATCTTGAACAAATTCGCGGCTTTGTTTCGAAAGCGGCGGAAACGTTCGGCTTTGAAGAGCTCGAAGGCTATAAAATCGTGCTCGCCGTCGATGAAGCCTGCTCCAACATCATCAGGCACGGCTACGGCAAAAGTTCGGACGAAAAGTTGCACATCGTTATCCAAGCATCAGACAATCGTTTCACCGTTACCGTCAACGACAGCGGCAAAACCTACGACATCCGCACGCACCCGTTGCCCGACATGGAGGCGTATCTTGCCGCTAAAAAAAGCGGTGGATTAGGCATCAAACTCATTCGCTCGCTCGTCGATGAAATTGAATACGAGCAATCCAACGGCGAAAACAAATTGGTGCTCACTAAACGGCTTCCCGCCCGCTAAACGCTTATCAACTTTACTTCCCTCATTCCTCGCACCGCATTACAAATCCAAATTCGTTCTGCATCTTTCAAATCCTCTAATCGCATTGCCCGCTCGACTGAATTAGGATAAGTCTCCAAAACATACTGCCGATAAACCCCGGCTAAAATGCCCGATGAAATTGGCGGCGTATAGAGCCGTCCTGCCTTCTCCACAAACACATTGCTGATTGCCCCTTCCGACACTTCGCCACGCTCGTTGAGAAAAATGAAATCTGCTAATCCCAACTGACGCGCGCGCTTCGTTGCCTCGTCATACATCTGACGCTTTGTCGTTTTGTGGTAGAAAAACTTATCGGCGGAATTTGTTCGCGCCTCTGCAATCGCGACCGCAACGATTCCTGCTTGCGTTGGCTCAATTCGTTCATGGCTCAACTCTACCTGTCCCGACTTCGTCAATACGAGGCGCACTTTGTAAGGCGTTTTGTCATCGAGCTGTTTTGCATATTGCGTGAGCGCAGAGCCAAGCGACTGTTCATCGAACTTAAAGTCAAAATACGCCGCAGAATCTTTAAGCCTCGCGAAATGCTTTTCAAGCAAGCAATAATGCCCGTGAAACTTCATGGTTTCAATCAGGGCGAAATCATCTATCGGCTTCGTCAAAAAATTTGCTTTCAGCGAACACTCGTCGTATTCGCTTTGGCTTTCGGAGTCAATCGTAATGCCGCTTCCGATTCCCATTTTTCCAACAAGAGGTTTTACGTTTTGATTTTCAACGACGATGGTGCGAATTGCCACGCTGAAACATGCTGCTCTTTTCGGCGAGATGAACCCGATTGCGCCGGTATAAACGCAACGCGGCTCGGCTTCAAGTTCGGAGATGATTTCCATCGCGCGAATTTTCGGCGCGCCTGTAATTGAGCCGCATGGAAAAATGGCTTCAAAAATTTCCTTGAAGGTAACGCCGTCTCGAAGTTCGCCGCGCACGGTTGAAGTCATTTGAAACAGCGTTTGGAATCGTTCAACCTCGAAGAGATTCGGAACGGTGATTGAACCCATTTTGCAGATGCGCCCGAAATCGTTGCGAATGAGGTCTAAAATCATCAAGTTTTCGGCGCGATTTTTTTCATCGGCTTTAAGCCAAGTTGCGATGGCTTTGTCTTCGGCGGTTGTTCGCCCGCGTGGGGCGGTGCCTTTCATCGGCTTGGATTCAATCACGCCGTTGTTGATGCGAAAAAAAAGCTCAGGGGAAAACGAAAGCACGGCTTGTCTTCCCAAGTTGAGAAACGCGGCGTAAGCGACGGATTGCTTCTCGCGTAAGGTCTCGTAAAGCTCAACGGCGTCGCCTTGAAAATCAAAAGAGAGTTTTCCCGTAAAGTTTATTTGATAAACGTCGCCCGCTTCGATGTAAGCGAGCATGTTTGCAGTCGCTTTGGCGTAATCTTCTTTTGAAACGTTGAACGCCACTCGCTCAGGCACGCCTTGCTGGTGATGGAATTGAATTGTTGGATTGAGAAGAGGCGCGTCATACTCGCCGAACCAAAGGAGTGGGAGCGACGTGGGCGCAGGTAAGCCGTTCAATTTTTTCTCGAAGGCGAATCCGGCTTCATATCCGATATAGCCAGCAAGCCATGTTCCGCGTTGGAGTGCCTCTTCAATCCGATCGAGTGCGCTCCTTACTTCTGAAAGCAATTTCGCTTCAATAATGTTTTGAGGTTCTTGGAACAGGAGCGTTTTTTGGTTCTCGCTGTTCGGTTTTGAAGTTTCCAAAAAAACGGTGTAAGGTTTTTGAAAGAGGTCGCGCATTGGATAAAATTTTTAGCCGCGTGCGGAATTTTTGCAAGTTTATTTTATTTTACCGAAACGCTTTTATTGTTGTAACAACATCAAAAAGCAATCAAAAAATTTGTCGTTCTCGACCGACATGCGATATACACTACTTTTCTGCTTGTTTGTTCTTCTCATCGTCTTTGGCTGCGGAGGCTCGAAGCAAGTTGTTTGGCAAAGACCACCGCAACCCACTGCGCCGCCCCCGATTGATACAACTTCCCAAATTGTTGATGAACTTGATTATGTTGAAATCACGACCGACACGCGCATCAATCCCGTCATGACACTTCGCTACAATATGCTTTCCGACGGCGGCTATTCTATGGAAGAGAATCGAGACACCGTGTTGGGCTGTCAGTTTTCCGTTCCAAAAAATTGGTCGGGTTCGCGCCGCCAATATGAAAACTTGATTAACTTTTTTGGCAACGAGAAAATCAGCATTACGATTTCCGTCGCCTATCGCACCTTTGATTCAACAGGCATTTGGGCGCAGGTTCAAGAAGCCCTTTCATTCGGCAAGAACCAACTGTTGCGAAGCGATTGGCGGTTGGATTCGCTCTTTGAAGCCGAACGCGGCTGGCGTCAATCTTACTTTGGACGCTACAACTTCAACGGCAAGCAGTATAACATGGGCTTTTTTGAACGAGATAGTTTGCAGTATAATCTCATCATTGAACATCCGCTCGGCACCTTGACTGACGGGGAAGCTCAAGCGATTAACTACATTTTGGCGACGTTTTCCTATTTGAATTATCCCACCGTTAAAATTCCTCTGCCTGTCGGCTATATCGGCGCGCCACCGCCCCAAGCATCAAAAGAGGATACTGACAAGAAAAAGAAGCAGTCCAAAAAATCTAAACCTAAACGTCGATAAGGAGGTTACTTGCACTTTTAAGTTGCTTGTTCTTTCGCCTGTTTTGTCTTCATAAACGAAAACATTGTCGTAAGCCGCCGCAAAGGATTTGCGACTTCGTTTGTAACGCTTAAAACAGCACCTTATCATGATTACCGATTTAGAACTTTTACGGCTTGTTGAAACAGGGGAAAATCAACACATTGAATTTAAGCGGCTCGTCCACTCACCCGAAAAAATCGCAAAATCCATTTCCGCTTTCGCCAACACCTCAGGCGGCACGATTCTCATCGGCGTTGATGACGACAAGCGCATTGTTGGAATTGCAAGCGAAAAGGAGACGGAGGAAATCATCTGGGAGGCGGCTAACGATTTTGTTTACCCCGCTGTGCCTTTTAAGACCGATGTGATTGAGTTTCGCGGACGTGACGTCTTGGCAGTGCTCATCGAAGAAAGCAACACGAAGCCTCACTTTCATCTTTCCGAAACGAGAGACCCGAAAACCTTTAAGAAAGTCGTTGAGCGCAAAGTGTATCTGCGACACCACGACAAAAACCTCATCGCCGCGCCTGAAGCCGTTCAACTTTTGAAAGCTGAACACCGTCCGATTCGCATTTCCTTCGGCGACAATGAGCGCACGCTGATGAACTATTTGAACACGTATCACCGCATTACGCTGGTGGAATACAGTCGATTGGTCAATGTGTCTAATCGGCGGGCGTCACGCATTTTAGTTTCATTAGTGCGGGCGGGCGTGATTCATTTACACATGGACGGAAAAAACTGCTTTTACACGCTCAAGCACCTTGCCGCGAGCGCGTAGAGGTTGTTGAGCGTATGGTTGAGCGTATGCACTGCTTAAACACCTATTCACTTTAGGCTTGGCGCGTTATCCGCGTTGCGTTATCTCTTTAACTTAAATCCCCATTGCGCCGACTCAATCTTGACACAATCCGCTCACCACAAATACAAACCGAGCGTCAAGAAGCCTTGTGAGAAGAATCCGATTCTCGTCTCTTCAGGCGCGTCGGTACGCGTGCCGTTGGAAAGGGTGTTGAAGGAAGTCGCGCTTTGATACACCGCACGATATTCCGCCGCCAAACTCACTTGCTCGAAGAGAAAAAATTCCGCGCCTAAAATCCCTGCAATTCCAAATCCGCTTCGCGAAGCCGAGACTTCATTTCCTCCCTGCGTTCTTGAGAACGAACCTTTGCTATATCCGATGAGTCCGCCGAAGTAGGGTGAAAGTCGTTTGTTGTGAAGATGCACCTCAACGCCGCCTTCAACGCCGATGCCGGTTGAGGTTTCAGTGAACTCTGCAATTGAGCCTGATTGCGCTTGCGAAGTCGTTTCACGCGCGAAAGTGAAGGTTGCGCGCACGGCGACGTTTTCCGCCGTGTAGTATTTTACGCCAACGCCGTTAATAGTGGTGGTGCTTGCGCCGCTCGCGTCGGTAGGCGTTTCAACCGCGCCAAGTCCGCCCGTCGCCAAGTTGCCGAAACCGTTGAATTGAAAAAGCAGTGCCGCGTCTTGATGTTTGGTTTTTGCGGTAATTTCTTGCGCATGTGCGCGATAAGCAAAGAGCGAAAAAAGGCAAACCGTAAGGATTGGAATTTTCATTGGAAGGCGACGTTAAAAGTTACAGCGACGCTTAATATTGCCAATTCCATTTGCATCGCCAAAGCAACTCGCGGCTATTTTCTTTGCGATGCTTCTCTGTCGGCAAGTAAGTATGAAGACATCATCAGCGATTGTTTGTGCGCGCCATTTCTGACCCCGAACAGCGTGAAGAGGAAGAATCTAAAATAGTTCACGGTTGATAGTGAAGCGTTGAGCACGCCACGTTCAACGTTTAACTTTTCATTCTCGAACAACTTATTTTGTCAGTCGCCCGAATGACCTTGTTTTAGACCCGTTTCTTGGTTCAGGCACAACGGCGGTTGTAGCGGAGCGTTTAGCGCGTCGATGGATTGGCATTGAAACCAACCCGAACTACATCGCGATTGCTGAACAGCGTTTAGCCACACTGCGAGCACAAAAAGACGCGCCACTTTTCAAAGAGAGTTCTTCTTGAAAGTGCGCGAGGGCGAATCAATAAATCCCATTACTTTTTCACCGAAAAGTTCAGGCGCATCAGATTGATAAGGCTCATCGTTTACAAGGGTTTCCCAAAATGTTTTGAAGGGTAAACTGCATTGCAAGCGACGTTGTGATTTAGAATCAATCTTGGGATTTAGGACAATTTTTGATAAGGAATATGGTTCTGTGTTCTTAACCTCTTTTGCTTGACGTCTCACCTCTTGATAGTTTTCTTGGTGATTTTTGATGATGCTGTCTAATCGCCTTAACTCTTCTAATGTAATTGGCGACCAAAGTTCTCGCCATTGTAACACACTAACCCTCACGCCTTCAGCGGCAATAATCGCTTTCTTGTTTCCCTTTTGTATCCAAAATCCCACAATAAGCAAGAAGTCCTCTTCAATCATAAATTGGCGAATAGCATCTCCGAGCCCAATCGGTGAGCGGAATTTTGCTGTCTTGATAGAAACGGGCAGTCCGTGCAGTTCTTTAGGAATTTTATCTCCCGAATTATACTCTTTTGCGACATCCCATTTTTGTGTGTAGTGAGATTGAACCTGTTTGAAAAATGTCTGCTTAACCCACTGCTCAAATGCGAATCCATGAATCTGAACTTGTGTCATTCGCCTTTGTTCTTTGCAATGTTGATGAGCCATTCGCGCTTTTCGCCTGAAATGACGTTGCGCTTTTTGACGGCTTCGACGAAGAAGTCG